>ERZ1026903.2-NODE-2-length-292457-cov-513.550779_pt1 | contig 292457 bp, 334 predicted proteins | sample MGYA00380180_ERZ1026903 | MGnify/ENA primary metagenome ERZ1026903 (study PRJEB33269, sample SAMEA4719816) | human gut metagenome | biome: human-associated habitat; feature: organic feature; material: feces | place: Cameroon | collected 2013-10 ... | reverse complement strand
GGATTCGAACCTTCGGAACCTTTCGGTTCGGCACGTTAGCAGTGTGCTGGTTTAAACCACTCACCCATACTTCCATACAAGGGATTTGGTATTTCAATTGCTGTTCCCTTCTTCAATTGATTAGCTACTTCAATGATATGATTCAACAATAACAACCTGTTACCAAACAAATTAGGACGGTTTGTTTAAATAACTTTGTTATTCATCATTAATTATCTCTCGATCTTTTTCCGGTGCCCATGCAAAGTTGTCTATGTAATTCTTGGTCTTGTCCAAATTAAACCTCTTACATACGACCAACAGAGGTATTCACATAAATCTGTTGATTATCCAGATGTTAATGATGATGAGCTTCTCATTCTTTATTCATTCTCAGCAGAGATCTCTTGACTACCATGGTGTTCCATACGGGACTCGAACCCGTGACCCTCCGATTAAAAGTCGGATGCTCTCTAGCCTTACGGAACCAACTGAGCTAATGGAACTTAAATAAATATTTCAAAGAACTTAATTAGTATCTTCAACTGGACTCGAACCAATGTCATCCGGATTAAAATTCCGTCGCTCTAGACCAACTAAGCTATGAAGACAAATTAGTGGTTCCAATGGGATTCAAACCCATGACCCGGATTTTAGAAGAATCCTGCTCTATTCATCTGAGCTATAGAACCAAATAATTTTTGTGGGTAAAGATGGATTCGAACCAACAACACCTAGATCTTCAATCTAGTGCTCTACCATTGGAGCTATTTACCCAATTAATAAACAAATTACGGATCTCTAGAAAATCCTGTTAGCATGAATTGCTTTATATCCTTAAGCTATTGGTCACCTACCAACTCAGAAGTATTAAGTTCTGGATCTTATTTCATGTATTGTAATTGTTTATTAAGTAATTACATATATAATATAGTATCTATAAGGAATATTTCAAACTTTTATATACAAAAATGAGAAAAAATTCCTAATTGTATACGGAACTTCTTCTCAATCAATATTCATCTAATAAAATAAGAATTGTTCCGTTCACTAATTCGTGATCAGATACAATTCCTCTATCACGAACTTTACCATGAATGTCTAAACCCACAAGGCATACTGCCGCACCAAGATAAGAAGCAACCAAAAGATTGTTTCACTGATGAGACGCTATGTAGTTTGAGTGACTTCATTTAAAGTTCAATTTTAATTTTCTTATATTAAAATAAAGACAAAAATGAATACCAGACATATTTTAAATGTTAAATAATATTAATAAACAGTATTGTCAATTTTTAAATATCAGAAAAACAAATATTGTCCTACTTTAATGATAAAGCCATTAATAAGAGTCATTCCTACATATAGTGGAAATGTCAAAATAGTTTGCACAACATCAGATTATATCAAATCAACAGATAAAGAATATGATGTATATGATTGCTTTGTAAGAGGTGCTGTGTTGTCCCCATTGTCTCATACAATATATGATAAGAAAATAGAAGCTAATCTTCTATCTTCAAACTACTCTTATGACTTGAAAGAATACTATAAATATTACAATAATGTCTTTTTCAGTAATGGAATGTCTTTTAATGAAACCAATGTACAGAATTTTGATAAGTTAAATCCAATCTATGATAGAAACATAGATTTAGAGATGGGCTGTAGCAGAGTATTGAATGTGAAGAATAACCATAAATTTGAATTTTTTGCACCTATATATGTAGATGATCCAAATGACTTACCTGATGCATTCATTATAGATATGATATTCATCAACAAAGACAAAAAACTGTATAAGAGAATGAAAGTCAATATAATGGATCACCCAAAAGATAAGAGAAACTATTTGTTTCATTATCTTGATTCTTATAAATCTTGTATTGATTCTAAAGTAGCAAATATTTCAGTTGGCAATAAAAATGCAACATACAATGGAATCGATTTGAACCATGGTGGCATAGTTACTGCGATATCTAATGAAATAGGTAACATGCTATCCTCTATGTCAACTATAAATCTTTTTGATCTTTCTTTAGGATTGCAATTCAAAAGAAAGAATATTGCAATGAAACAAGTATTGCCATTGTGTTTCAGTATTGATTTAGATAAAGTGCTTGACCAATCAGAGAAAACATTATATAAAGGTGCACAAGTTGAAGTATCTGGATATTACATATCAAATGGAAACAGAATATCTTGGTATGATTGGAGTTGTGACTATGACACACTAAATCAGAGTATCCTTAGAATGGATAAGAATACTGGATTGATGAACTACATACCTGGAAATGTTCCAAATATAATGGGCAGCAAATATCCTAGCTTACATGAAGCAAAAATGCAAAAATATTCTTTGTCTAATAAGATAAGCAAAATGTATTCTAGATGGAAGTTACAAGCATCATCAGATGAAAATCCATACATCATAAATCTTGCTTTTGCATTTTCCGACAACCAGTATTCTAATCTCTTATATAGAGAATTTCCTACACCATCATATACTGTTTCAGGAATATGTGAAACAGTATCATCTAGCAAATCATCTGTAGCAGAAGATTATTCACTCATATTTCCTTTAGGAAAAGATATTGACAAATATAATGACAGATATTCAAACATAACAACTAATTATGAAAACATAATGAATAAGTATGGTTATAATTGGTTTAGCTTATGTAAGATATCAGAAAATGATAGTTCTTGGATAGATAGTGCTCATTGGGAAAATGTAATGAATGATGAATGCTATTATAATGGCATTTTACATAATCTTGCTCACATATATAAAGCACTTACTAAAGATAATGAAAAAATAGATAAGTTTGGGGTATTTGTAAATCCAAGATTCTCTGTAAAGACTTCAGTAGCTAATGATGTCATGAAGCATGCTAACTATACTGTATCTACAAGCATGGCTAGCCAGTTTGAAACAAATTGTAAGTTCAATACTGTAATTATGCCTTCAATGCTATATAGTGATGCTATAGCTAAAGCTTCTTGTGAAGCATTTACTTCAACAAATCCATCAGATAGTGAAAAGAATGCAGTAATGTCGTTAAATGATACATTCATAAAGATAGATCCTAACAATTCATATTCATATTCAAAATGGTATGTGAACATTAATGATTATGGGTTTACAATGGATGATATAAATAGCTGGTATAATTATGATGATACAATAAGAGAATTAGAAAATGTATTATCTTATGAATTGTCTTATGCTCATTTCTCATATAATCATGAAATTGCAAATACTACTTTCAATGATGCATTCAATTTATTTAAAAGCGAAAATATATATAAGTTGACTACTTCTGATTCTATAGATGATATTATAAACACTTATAAAGCAAGTTCTTATGAAATGCTTCCAATCCACATATTGAAGATGATGGTAGATGACACTTCATCTTATTTGTCATACATTAAGATTGGTGGTCCACTTAGCTATGTTTCTTATAAGTATGGTATCAAAGTTCATAATGGAAGTTCACCTATAGATCCATACAATGATGATTTTGTAAATGGAAAGAATTACCAATCTTATGTTTTTGCTCCTGGATATGATATATCAACTTATGATCTGATAACTGATCCAAACAAGAAATTCTTATCATATACATTAGAGAATTACATTACTGGAAGTACTTCTACATATTCTATAGAAAAAGAAAATCCTTACAGTTACTACTGGTATCAGTATACTGATTTTAATATATGGCAAGATTCAATGGTAAAGCAGATTTGCATATCCTCTAAGAATGATAAGAAAATAAGAAATCAAGTAGGGTTCACTTATTATATTCCTGAAGAAAACATAGAATCTCATAGAAGAGAAGGTTTCAGTTACTCATACATATTGTTGCAACCATCATCCCTAATAAATACACAGTATGGATTCAACTTATATAGAGAAGGTGAATTCTTCAATGAAAAATGGATTAAGATGCTGGATGCTACTGATACCGACCAGATAGCTTATTACTATCTTACTGGATTGAAAAGCAATTCAAAAGCAGACAATTATGATTTAACATATTTCAATGTTGTAGGAAAACCTGCTTACAATTTCAGAATGGCATTGAAAAACATATATAAAGACACTAGTTATTATCTTACAAAACATCTTTCTTCTAAGTCAAAATATACATTCATGCCAGTAGTGTATGGTGACAATGAAGTATGTGCAACAAACATATTCATAAAGAAAGATCCAGAATTGAGCTTTTATGGAGATACAATGAATGATGAAGATAAGGATAAGGATATTGATGTAATATGGTGTGATGTATACAATTTCAGAAGAGTATTGTTAAAAAGTGGTATATCAGAAGATAAGGTTCAAGAAAGATTGTCTTATATAAAAAGAATGAAGGCTAAGTTCTTGAATAAAGAACATCTTTATTGGTGGTATAATGAATTGTGTAAAGACTATAATTATGACTATCCAGTTGATATAATAGAAAATTGGTATGATTATTTGTATGTAAAGCAAAGAATTATGGCCAATGATTCTGATAATAAGATACAGATAGTAGATGCATATACCAAGTTGAAGAACATTCATGGAATGGAAGAGCAGATAACTATTTCAGGTAAAAAAGTTGACAATCCTTATAGAATATTCAACTATTTCTATGACAGAATAGAATATAAAGGAAATGGAATATGGAAGTTCCGCCATAGTGATGAAGATGACTTTGATGTGAATTCTTATGAAATAGTATTCACCATAAATGTTACTAGACTTGATGATACCATCTATGATAAAGTAATGAAAATAGAAAAGGATGACAGTTCTGAATACAGAGATATCTATCTATATAGATTAGAGAAGACAGATGAGTGGGAAAGAAATATGTTGTCTTCTGAATATAAGATATCCTATGATGTTCAGACCAAAGTAGAAGAATGGGATCCAGTTGGTCATGTACTTATCCCATTATTCAACGACATATATGCTCAAGAAAAAGAAGATACAATAATATATGCTCATTATTTGCTTAATGACTTAATGAAGACTAAAGTAAATAAAAAAGGTGATACTTGGTATCTATACAGATACAATACAAACAATGTAAATTGGATGATAGAGATAAATGAGCAAACTGTAAATAATTTGAAAAAACTTTATGGAGACCCAATAATATATTCAAATTATGATAGTGTGAATGTTCAGTTAGATAATTTTGGATATGATGATTTAGGATATGGAATTGAAAATTTTGGTACAATAAAGAAAAATGGAACAAACTATGGTTTTTGGATAATAAATATAGATGCTGACAATACAACAAGTACATTCAATGTAATAGCTCAATATAACATATCAAATGTCCCAGATATTCCTACATATACTTATGACAATAAGATAAAACTTATAAAATATGTTAATGGGGTTGATATAAATGTAAGAAAGGATTACATATTCAAAGTGTTCAAACAAATGCTTCCATTCTTTAAAGTGCAACCATCTGTAATATTTGACAGATTGATTACAATAACTAAGCCATCAAACTTCAGATTCATAATGAGATATAAAGAATCTAAGTGTACTGTTGATGACCCTAATGTAGAAGTATCAGAAACTGATGTAACTATAGCTAAGTCAAACACATATCTGCAATATAACAGATATTTTGGTAACATAGTACCATTAATAAACAGAGTAACTTCTGTATCTGATCAATGGCTGTTGAAATTCAAAGATACAATAGAGAATACTAACAGAATTGTAGAAACTGGAAAATATCCATCTATAGGTGATAGTGTAATATATAAAACATCGTTACAGTTGGATATGAGAAATTCAACACCAATATATGTACCATCAAAAAATAATGTCATAAAAGATTACAACAATAGAAAGAAAGATAAGAATGGACAAGAAATAAGAGTAAAGCTGTTGGAACAAAAGCATTTTAATGATTCTGTAATTGTATATTGTGATGATACATTAGAATGGTCTACTAATAAGCTATACTCCTATAATGAAGTTGTCAATAGATCAACTGAAGAACAAGCTTATGCAATATTCTTAATGTTGAACAGGGGTACGTTGATTGATGATATGAATGAAGATCAAAAATTATTTTTATTCAACAGGTATGATTATAAAGTGACGTCAACACCAATGAAGTTGAATTCACTTAATTCTGACAAGCTATATAAAATTCATTACAAATTTGTTTTGAAATAAAAATGCTTAATCCTGATTGAAAGTTTAGAATATCAAACAAATATCTATGTCAATAATCAATATAAACTCATTTGAGTCACGAGTAAGCAATGCTAATTACTTAAGCAACTATACTGATCCTTATTTGAAACAGTCTTTGGCTAACCTTGGCCAAAGACTTTCAACTAAAGGAGATTCTATAAAGAATGACAGTTTCATCATTTCTGATTTATTTCCAAATTATCTTGGTGATTTCAGTCAATCAAATATAGCAGCTGAATTTACTTGGACAAAATCTTCAAACAGTATAGTTGGTAAGATAGTTGAAGTAGATGCTGAGGAAACTAGTGACAAGTCAGGAAATAGAGTTCCAGTTGGATATGATGAATTGAATTCAAACATAAATGGTAATGCTAATTCACAGTTTACTATAGAATCATCAAATAACATTCTTAAGAACATTACTAAAGATCAGTATGGTTCTGAGATTTACCTTAATGATTCCACTGGTATAAATGGTTCATCATATTGGCATAGAAATTCTGCTATTATTGCACGTACACATGATAAGAATATTGGTAAAGATGTTCTTATCTATAAAGTTGTAGGGCATCATGATTCTGGTAAGTATGGACCTTATGATAACGAATATATTTGTGAAGAGATAACAGTAGATGGTGAATTCGTAGATGGATTCAGAGTATTCATGTCTAATGAATCTAATCTGATGTTACCAGAAGATGCTACTTTGACCAATGATGCTTCAACAGAAGTCAATCCTAACGAGTATGAAAAGTTAGTATTGATCAGACTTAAGAAGAATCCAAGCTATTATATTACTAACACAAATAATGAACACAAATGGTTGTTAGAAGCGTACAAGTGCAATTCCACTAAGATAGATTTAGGAGACTTTACAAGAGTAGACTCTGTAAATTATGATTATGAAGATGACTTGTGGAAAAAGATATCTGATACTTATGACGCAGATGGTAGCTTAACTCCATCAGAGTTGATTGATTCATTATGCAACTTAATGACAGAAAATACTTATGTATTTACTGATGATGGATCTCCTCTCTTTACGAAGAAGTACACCTTGCAAGTAGATGAGAATACTGAAACTAATGTTGGATGGTCAGTAGCAAGCTTTGCACCTATAGTCAATAATGAAATTTGCAATTCAGTAGGTGTTGGTGAATGGTACATGGATGACCAGGATGACCAAACTATGATAGAAGAAAAGCTTGAATATTTTGTAAATGATGCTTCACAACTTTTCCCTATGGTACTTTCTGTATATGATGACATCATGTACAGGGATTCAACTAACATAAAGATAAAGAGACAGATAATTGCTCAACTTTTACTATCTGCAAAAGAAGAAGCAAGTACACAATATGGAGCAAAATCTGTAGAAGTTGAAGATTCTTATAGCATAATCATGCCATTAGATTTTGAAGTGAACTTTACTTACAACTCTAATGATTCTTCTATTATATATAATTCTCTTTCTTCTCTACAAGTAAATTTCATACAACTTGGAACAGATAAGAAACCTGGTAAAGGAATATTCAAATATCTACAGAAAATCTGCAATTATACAGATGCTGATAATGAACAAGTAATATTAGCCCATGGTACTGAACAGAAGACTATATTATATGATTTCATAATCAGTTATGTAAATGACAATATCATATCTTCTATTGATTGGTACCAGTCATTTATAGTACCTTATATTGGTACAGATGGTTATTGGATCATAAATGGTGTAAAGACAGATCAGTATGCTAGAGCGATTAGTTCAAATGGTAGTGGAATCATAATAAAGCAAGATACTGATCCAAACAATTTTGATCCAAGTTCTTCTATCATATATGGACCAGAAACGGTAAAGAACTGGGATAAGGTAAATTGGGAATTGAAAGAATTTGCTGCTAACTATATGGATAGTGATTCTAATGTTGGAGGAGATTCTGTTGTTTCTGTATATGCTTGGGTACCATCTAATGAGTGGTTGAATACTATAGCTACTACTGATGACTATTCATATATAAGCAATTCTCTACTTGTATGTTCTTCTTATGTAGATACCATGGAGAAGGATTCTACAGAAAATAAGTATATATGCAAATATGATACTTACACCGATACCTGGAATACTTACTTAACTACTTATTCTTTTGAAGGGACTAACTATAGATTCTTTAAGAATGAAGATATACTTAACAACTCTTACATATATCGAATAGATAAGAAAGCAACTTCATTGTCTTATCTTCTTGGTAAGGATACTCTTGTTACTTCTTTCTGGACTTGTTATGAATATGAAGAGAATGGTATAAAGAAGCATGAAATGACTTATCTCAAGAGACCTGGTGGTATTGCTGCATTAGATCTTTCTTATATGATGAGTTTAGAGAATATGATTTCTCATTATGCTAATGCTCAATATAGTCCTGACAATTATCAACATAGATGGGTAGTATTTTCTAAAGTAAACAATGACTTAAAGAATAACAGTCATGATTCTTCTAATGCAGTATATCCTGTAATCAGAAATCATAATTCTGACTACTTTACTGCTATTACTGGTTCTTATTCTAGATCTTTAGGAAATTCTGTAGAGAAAGATGTAGAACAATATAAGAACAATCTCAATTTCTCTTTAGAATTTACAGATAGCATACAAGGAAAGATCGAAGGAACAGAGAATACTTATGACAATAGACACTTTGATATAAATGATGAAGTTGTAGTTACTAGAAACCCAATATCTTATATTTCCATAGATAACAATGGTAACAAAATTGTAAAGGTTGATTCAGAAACTGTATATAAAAGATATGGTACTATCCCAAAATCAATACCTTATACAAAGTATCCTAAGGAATATGTTCCTAACTCTATTTACAATGCTAATGATGATGTTTCATCCACAGACAGTTATCAATATCCAATATTTGACTTAGCTGAAGTATTAGCAAAGAATCTCACCACTCTCAACAGATACAATATCATGGGTATTGGTAGAGAATCATTCAACGGAACAGATATTTCTACTATACTATGGAATGCATACTTTGGTGTTGCACATGATACTGATGACAAATCAAGACTTAAGATAGGTAGTGGTAACGTCAATCCAAACCTCGGTACTACAACAATGGTACATAATCCATCTCAATGTAAGCTTACTCCGATGGATACATTTGATATTGACATGTCATATACTAATATTAATGGTGACGTAAATGTCAAAGGTCATTTGTTTACAAATAATGCATCTTGGGAAGCTCATTATGTAAATGGTGGAAACAAGCAATTATGTGCATATAGTACTATAGTAACACCTATAGGTAGTCATAAGACTAGTAGAGTTGATATGACTGATTTTGATATTACTGAAAAAGATAATTTGTTCAAGTCTTATTCAGATCCAAAGATAGATGTAGAAAATTACTTATTCCATACTTTATCTGTAACTAATGATGGAAAGAATAAAAGATACAATACTAGATATTATGACAATTATGATGGTAATTATTCTGTATCATATTTGAATCTTACTAAGTTGTTAGAAGAAAATCATGTTGTTACAGATTTTGGAACTATATTCTTAGGAGATTCTTCTAGATTGTCTAAACGTTATAAGAAAAATGATGATATAGAAAAGGTAATTGACCTAATAAAGATACAAAATGGATCACATGGAGTATTCTGTACTTTATATGATTTAGTAATATTGAATAAAGGAAACATATTAAGTGGTGCAGGAAATCCAAATGAAGAATGGTACAACTGGTTGCTTGACAATTATAGTAATGGTGAAAAAGATTGGGAAGGTAAACTTCAAAACCTATTATCAGATTATAAAGAATATATAAGGATCAATCCTTATGGTAATAAGTATAAGTTGATTGGAAATGAAGAATATGTACTTTGTCAGAAAAACAGAACATCTTCTACTGAACCTATAGAAGAAAAATGGATGAAGATACCAGAAGCTGGTTGGTCAAAGAAGATAACTGATGAACCTTATGTATCTACAGAAGGACTACCATTATATGAATCAGCAAACTATCTTGAATTGAGTACTGATTTGAATGATAATGAAAATATTATTGGCAATGATAAGAGTGTTAATTTTATTGTTGGAAATCCAGTAGTTCTTTCATATATGGATGTTCCAGGATCTTATACTGGTACTTTTGATGTATCTTCAGTAAAGAGAATATATACTTATGCTTATGTTGATGGAACTAAAAATCCAAAAGGTGGATATAAGTTGAAATATGAGGATGGCAAATATATTTTACCGGAAGATTTTGCTAACTATTCATATAATGAAGTGTGGACTTGTGATGGATGTGAAAAATGTTCACAATATTCATGCAAGATGATTGAAACATGTACAAAGTCTAAAGTACAGGGATCTTATTTATTAAGTTATGGTAATTTCATTTGTACATACAATGAAGATCCTATATCATACATGAATAAGAACACTACTGTATATCGTAGACGAGTAGAAAGATATAATACAGATGAATCTGGTAATTCTTATAAATATGTTGCATATTCATATTATCCTTCTTATGAATCCATTCCAGTATCTGAAATATCTGTAGAAAATGAAAACACATTACTGGGTATCCTTACAATAGGTAAAGATCCTGATGGTACAAGATATGTGTTGAATAAAAACCAACATGTTGTAAAATATGACAATAATGACGATATATTAGCTTCTTATGTATATGTAGGAAGAAATATATTATGTCCTACTCAAGAAGAATATATACATGAATATTCACCTAAGTTACCTAAAGGATATTCAATGTCATATTCAGTTGGATCACAACAAATAAGAGTAAATTATATCGATGAAAAAGGAACAAAACAATTTTATGATGTCGGTATAAAAGAAGCAAACACCTACTGGGAAGTACCTAATAGATATAGTGTAGATAGAAAACCATATAGTGGTTGGAAAATGATGACTGAATTACCAGGTGATTATGATAAATCAAGCAAGTTCTCATATTATGGTGAAGTGATTATTCCTCAAGAATACAGCTTATCTTATCGTTATATTAATGTAAGAGAATTATTGACAAACAATACAATACCTCAATTCTATGATAACTATGAAAAGGATTACAACAAGTTCAAAGATATAAATATTCAACCAGATAAGTTGATTCCATCAGAACCAGATAAATCTTTAACTGATATATATCATAAAGAACCAGCTACTAATGCAAACAAACCATCTGGTAAGTTACGTCTAAGAGTTTGTACTTTATGTAAATCTGATGGAGGTTCTTATGAAGGTGATACACTTACAGACATGTTGAATAAAACATATAGATTGTATAATGTAAATTGGTATAATACAACTGGTGAAATAAAAAATGACAATTATGTGGGTCTAGAAACTAAAGGATTAGAAGATATATATGTTATGTGTTATGATGATATTTATGAAAAACAATATGATTCAATAGATAATGAATGGGTTTATAATGAAAATGAAACCAAGAAACATCATATAGAAAAGGCACCATGTCATCCAAAGATATCAGTAGATAAGTATTCTAAACTATCCAAGTATACATTTACATTAACAGAAACAGTTAAGGGTTCTAATGTTTATAAGTTGGGATGGAATGTTACAAAAGATATGTTGAAGTCTTTCAAAGAACCTATAGAAGGAAACATTACAATATCTAATGAGGATCAACAAGAGATAACTATCAAGCTTAAAGGTACATATACTCCTAAAGAATCAGTAAAATATACATTTACTACTTGGTCAACAACAGATGATGGTAATATTTCTGGAAGTGGAATTGAATTCAATTATAAGTTTGATGATATTAATGAAAGATTCTATAATGTAACTTCATATTACGAAAATCTCGTCGATTGGCAAAATACATCTGGTCTTAAATACTGGGTAGGATGTACAGCATTGAAATATGATGAAGATCACCCTGATGGACAACGTTCTACATATTTTGAATCTATACTTGAAAATATTTCTGACAATAATACTACAAAGAGATATAGAGTACATCAAACTACAGAAGCTAAGAAAGTTGCTTCCGAGATAGCAGAGACTTGGAGGATAACTCCTAATAAGCAACCAGATGGAGAAAATCAATATGCAGTTATAAAATTTGTAAGAAAATCAAAAGAAAGTTAGTTATACAAATGGACAATCAAAATAAGATAATTGTTGTAACTTATGACAATCAGAAGAAAGTAGATGTTTTGGCTACTTTGAACACTTTGAATGAAGAAATCAAAGTGGCCAGAACTTTCAGTACTGATATCCTAAAAAAGGATTCAGATATAAAGGAATGGAAATATTATATGGATAATGATGACTTATATTTAGCATTCAAAAACAATGCATTATTATGTGTACATACTGATGACAACCAAATATCTGAAGGTATAACAAAGGAAGAAATGGCTAATTCTGATATAATACCAATGACCTTTGATATGTTCAATACTGTGTCAAGCAGATATATTAAAGGAATTACTATTTGTTGGATAGATTCTTCTGTTATAAAAGATAAGAGAATGATGCATGAGGTGAATGACTTTATGAAATCTTCTAAACAATACAATATGCTTTATTTTGGAAAAGAAGATGATTATACTACTATAGCAAATTGCATTTCTAAATATCTTAAGTCTGATTTCGAAGGTAGAAAAGAACTATTAAAAGAATACAATTAATTTAACTTTAATTAACATTATTTAAGTTAAATAATTTGTAATGAATAATAATGAATTTCTATATTTTATTGTAAAAATACATGTATTTATAAATAAATGAATAATATGCCAAATAACTATTCACCTATGGGTGGTGGTGGTTTTTGTATGGACATGCCAGGTGGTCCTGGCGCACCAGAAATAAAGGGTACTTGGATATCTAAGAAGACTGGTGCTGAGGTACAAGTAAGAGATTGCATCATTGCAGAAAATGGAATGTCAGTAATGCTTTCTGATGGTCGAATGATTGATATGAACGAATTCAGTACAGAATTCTATCAGATTTCTGATGATATCTATGATTCAAATGGAAACATTATTGGTAAGGCTGATGGAAATAATCCAGTACCAGTACCTCCTTACAATCCAGGTCCTGGTGAGTGTCAACCACCTCATCACCATCATCCAGTACCACCGTGTCCACCTCCACCATCACATGATTGTGGGTGCCATGATAAGCCAATGCCACCACGTCCACCTCATCATCCAGTACCACCGTGTCCACCTAAGCCACGTCCTGAGTGTCCAGTAGATGTTGAGAAGAAGCACATGAATATGGTAACTGATGTATTCAGTAAAGTAAATCCTGTACCTGAAGTAACTTGTGGTTCAACATTGACTATTAATAATGCACCATTAAGCCAGTTGCAGATGCTTATTGATATTTTTGGTGTACACATTGAGGATATCGCTATCTATTTATACCAGAATTACTATACACCAGAAAAGGTAATTTCTTATCTTAAGAAAGTATTGACTGAAACATATAAGTTGAAGGAACCAGTTATCCAAGAACCAACTAATCCTGACACTGATGGTACAACTGATACAACGATGGATCCTGATTTTGGAATATAAATTAATGTTTAATGTTTAAAATGGAATTTAAGAATGATAAAGTATTTGAAACCAAAGAATGTAAAGACTTCGTAAAGAGAGTAGTAAATTATGATTCTAGCATAATTAAAACAAGTTCTTTTTTGAAAGAGAATTTTAATGTTGATCTTGAACTTACAGAAAATGGTGATATTACATTACAAGCTGGAGATGGCTGTGTAAATGAATCACAATCTCTTTTGGATGCAAAGGAATATGTCAAGAACAACTTGGATCAAGATTATTACAATGAAGTACTGTTTATTTAAAACAATATGAGCTCTGACTTAAGTCAGAGCTCTTTTTGTAAAATTCACTAGGAAACGTTAAAATTATCTCAGCTGATAGAATATACTGAATCATAATTATCCGCTCCCTGTGTGACCCAGGCGCCATCCTAGAGAATCTAACTAATCACCAAGCCATTTCCAATATTTGAAAAAGAGATTCATTCCTTCTTCATAATCTTCATGATCTTTCAAAATATCCATTAATTTTTTTGGATCATCACTTTCATGTAACATTTTTATTGTTCTTACATTTTCGATACAATCATTGTCACAATTAATATACAAACGAAATGCCTTACACATCTTTTCAAGAATAGCTTTCCATTCATCTTCACTCTTTAAAAATGCAGGGTACCCAGCAAAAGTTTTTTTCAATCTTTCAACACGTGGAAGAACAAACTTTGCAATAGTAAGGTCAAGATCCCATATTTCAGAATCATCAAATCCACACTCTAATCTCTGTTTTGTAAACTTATCCCATTTTGGATGGTCTGGACTAATCAATGAAAAGTTTACATTATTGATACCATAAGGATCTTTAGGTTCAAGTTTTGGAAGATCACCTGTATATTTGAACCAACCATTTTCATCATCAAACTTGAAGTGCATGATACCAATGCATGCATCACCACCTTTTACAGTATTGATATAGTCAGATGTCCAATTAGGAGCATTAGTACTTTTCTTCCATTCAACAATATTCTTGATTTCAAAATTGAAACTACCTACTGTTACAATACCACCATAATTGAAGAACTCATCAGGGTATAATTCATCGTATATTACTTTCATATTCTCTTAATCTGATATTTTAATTACTTGTTCTGGTAATCTCTGAACAACTGTATCATTCATATAACGATAACTGTTAGGCGCATCAAAAATCATGCATTTCATTCTCTTAGGTCTGATGTCAATTACTTTAGCATGAAAAAGATTATTGCTATCTGTATGTGCAACTAACACCATATCACCAATTCTTACTTCTTTACCAACAATATCTGTTGTAACTAATGTTTCCATATTTCAAACTATTTAAATGTGATAATTCAAATTCTTTCTGTTAACCCAAAGGTTAGGATCACCAATCTTAACATCCATAAGTTCTGTTAGCTACTGCTTCTTCTGTTTCAGATAAATCACAAGGAACTTCAGTATGACCAATCTTTATAACTTCTTCAGGTTTTCTATTGAAACCAATTTTTGACTTATATACATTTCCATGCCATTTACCATCACCTACATCAGCCATAGTTTTCTGACAATATTGAGCAGTTTCATTTTCTAATTCAGACTCTGGAAGTACAACAACTTTTACTGTCTTTGCCATAATCTTTACAACCATACATCTGAGCAATACAGAAGTCTTAGGATGAGAAATCAATACTAAGTCATGAATATTTAAAGGTTGATTTAATCTATCTGTCATCATAATTATAAATTTTAATCATACATATTCCATTTATCTAACATTTCAGCTTTCTTATTGATGTAATCATTAGTTTCATCAACAAACTTCTGATTTAATTCATCATCATCGAAAACTGGCCACCAAGTATTGAAATCTTCAAGCTTAAACCCAATAAGATGATAACGATATTTTTCTGGTACTCTGTTGATGAAATGTTCAATAACAAATTCATCATAAGGGTCTTCTAACCAGGTTAATGGATAAAGAGAACAAACATCATTACATTCAAACTTAATCTTAAGCATGATTGAAGAAACATCACTAAGACGGTTTTCTCTTGTTAGTTCAACATTAATCATGTTGATAATTGAACTCTTTACTTTTTTCAAATTATTAATATTTGGCATAATCATTATAACTTAAATTGGTTCTACATTAATTATTTAACATAACTAATATAGAACCAATTCTTAAAATTTCAAAATTTATTTAATTTTTTCTTAAATTTCTTCAAGAACATCATAAACGTCATTCTTTTCTGCTTGGATTTTCTGCTCTACTAAACTCAAATCCTTATTAATGACAGGAATAGAATATTTTGTCATCTTTTCAAGAATTTCATCAGGATATTGAATTGGATCCAACCATACTAATCTTTCATTGTAAAAGAAGTGTTCAATTATCTCATCTAATGTTGACATGGCTTTATCTTTCCATGTTTTCTTATTCAACAAATCTTCGAAATAAGCCTTCACTTCATCAACATTTGTAATATCAATAGACAAATCTAATTCCTTGTTGCTTACTCTGAATATCTTGTCAGAATTTGGATTCTTAGCCTTTTTGTAAACTACTGGTAAAATATTATCACCAAGATCTCCTCTAATAGTTTTATCTATTACAATATCCATAGGATGAATTTCTTCAACTTTCTTTGCTTTCATACAAAGAGTTTCTAACAATTTCTGATTCTCATTTGAATCATAACTATTGAAGAAGAAATCCATTTCATTATCTGATGTATGGTCAACAGATTCAATTATAATAGCATCCTTTTTCCAACAAGCAGTAAAGCATTTAGATTTTGAATCAATCTTAACTAATTGAGTCAAATCTCTATCAGCTGACCAGATAAGACAATTAGTATTTTTACTATTCAATAACTTACTCCAATAAGCACACCAATCATCTCCTTCTACACCTTTCTCTCTGGAAACACATACTCCAGTTTCTTTCAATATATTAATAAATTCATCATATCCATTGAAAATTTTGTCCCAATCAAGATCTTTATCTTTTTCTCTGTTACCTTTATAAGTAATATGATCTTTCTTCAAGAATTCTGGAATACTTATCTTATTTCTCCATGATCCACCATCTGCAACAAAAATCACATTATCAATCTGTGGAATATCTCGAAGCAACTTGTTGATTGACTTAATCATCATCAACTTTACTTCTTTAACCAAAGTATCTTCATCTTTAATTCTCATTCTAAGAATAGAAAGACGAGACATCAACAACCAGTTACCGTCGACCACAAGGGTCATTATAGATTTCTTATTCGACATAGTCTACTACATTTAATTTATTTGTTTGTACTTTATAAATATAGTAAACTTTAGATAAATTTCAAACAAAAAATGCAGGATCTTTTGAATCCTGCATCTGTGTTTAAATTGAATTAATAATTAATTCTACTTTGCTACAACGGCTGAGTCAACTGTTACAGAATCTGCAGCAGTGTCAACAACTACTGTATCTGAGTCATTTACAGATGCAGTTGACTTAGTTGAATTGCCACAAGAAGCAAAACTAATTGCCACAATAGCGGCAAATACTACCAAAATCTTTTTCATTTTCTTTTAAATTTATATTGTTATTAAATTATGTTATTATGAAACGAATATTAATATCGTTTCAAGATTAATAATAGAATATTTCTATTAAAAAGTTCATCGTCTACCACCAAAATTTTTATTCTTTGGATAAATAGGTCTATCGTCTACTCTACTAGGTACTTTCACATCCTTTCGCATATTACCAAACCAATTAGGTCTTGGTTTATATGATGGATGTTGAATCCAAATAGGATGGTAAGGATCTCTTGGTGGAGGACAAACATAAACTGGTCTCCTAGGAGGAGGTGGTAAATGTCTTCGATGATATCCATACTCATAATTACTATACCCATAAACTACATGAGTTGTATGTGTACTTACAACAGGTACATCAGGAGTAATACATGATGTATAGATGAAACAAGTAAATATTGCTAAACAAATGTCAAACAATATACCTTTAATCAAAATTTTATTTTTCATATTTTAAAATTTTATGGTTGAGGAATAGGATAAGTGTTGTTAGGAACATTAGTAGAGCCAGAACCAGAACCAGAACCAGATTCTTCTTTATTTATGATATCTGCTATGCTATCCTTTATAGTATTATCAGTTATATCTTTTATAGAAGTTGGTTTTGATGGCTTTTCAATATGATTAGTCTCTAATACCTTTTCAAGATTGATTATATATTGCTTATTGATAGCATTTTCTGTTCTTTCCTTTTCATATTTCGGCTCTAAAACACTAATCTTTTCCTTTAAAGCTTCATTTTCTCTTATTATAGAATCATCAGATTTTCCATCAGTTTCTATTGCTTCTTGTAACATATTAGCATACTTTACACATCTGCCTGCAATTACTTTTGCTTTTGCATCTGGTACTTGGTTTATATTACCATTCTTATCTATTTCAATAAGTGGGGCGGAAGCCATGATATGTTTAGCAACATCTTGTATAAACGTTTGACCATTTGATACTAATACATCAACTGGTATACCATGAGTGTAAGACTTAGGATCTACTGAACTTCTTACAAAGATATCACCTGCATAACTTATCTTTACATCTGCTGGTATACCGTATGTTGTATATGTTGTATCTACACTACTCTTTACTTCTTTTCCACCTATGATATAAGTATAGGAGTAAGTGTATGCTATATATGTGTTTTCTGATGTTTCAGCCATATTTACTGTTACTAGAATTAATTCTTATATATAATTATAAGCTTTCTTCTAGTAAGTTCAGTAATTCTACATTTCAATGAACTTCTTGTTATTACGATAAACCAACTTGTCAACAAAGATCTTAGGAAGATCAGCATATTCCTTACGGCACCAATCATTGACACTAAGATGTCCGGTCAACCAGTTAGTATAATCAGACTTATCTAGACCAACAATTTTTCCCCTTGACTCATAATGCGCCATACTGAAATTGTCTTTTCTCATCATTGAATTCAATGCTTTGTTGATATGTCCAATCAAATCATTCAAATCATTATAAATGAAATATGTGTGCTTTGATTTTCCTGTCTTGGTATTGTATAAAACATATCCCCAATTTCCAATTCTCTTGTTGTTGCTATGATACAAGAAAAGCTTATCATAATAATCAATTCCTTTAGTAAGATGGATATCAAATACCATACAATTTGACTTTCTTCTGTTGAATACCATCAAATCTTCTACAATAGGATTCCAATGTTTATCATCATCAAGGTCAAACGTCATCTCACCATAATTGGCAAATGAAATATCTTTTACATGTCTGGTTTGTGAAAGAATCCAAATAATCTTGTTAGCTTCCTTTTCTTTGATAGGATCAACATTGATATTCCAAAATTCAAACTTCAAATTATATTTCTTCATAATATATAAATTACTTCTTTTCTACTTCCTTACTATCTACTACCTTGTTATACTCTGCTCGCAACTTCTCAATATTGTCACACATAGAAGTCTCGTTACCCTTGTCATCTTTTACACTTTTGCAAGGTGAACCTGGTTCACCATATATCTTCACATAGATAGTATAAGCTTCAGGAAACTCTTCCTTCAATTTGTTGATAGTTGTAATGGCGCCTAATGTACAAGAAAGCTTATCAGACCAATCTTGCAAGTCCAATCTCTTTATAGTAATTGTTTTGATTTTCTCTGCAATCTCTGGAGCATTCTTCTTAATGTATTTTACCAAAGTATCATTAAGATGAAAACCATGAATACTAACACCATCAATCATCTTGTTGTAAATATTATTTACATGGAAGCAAGGATAAGTATGATTCCATCTACTCCAAACATCATACTTTTCTTTATCTTCTTTTGTCAAGAAATCATATCCATATAATGACACATCACCCTTATCAATAAGATGAGGATACTTTTTTTCAAACTCAAATACCTCATTTGGAATATCCTTCATGAATAATGATGTAAGTTCATTTTCTACATTGGACATGATTGGTTTGTATTCTTTCTCAATAACATTTTTAGTCATTGCACGAACTACACCTTCTCTTTCTGCTTTTGTAAATTTCTTATAAGCTACCATAATTTTACTTTTCTAAAATGTTTCTTAAATAATCTATTACATATTCAATATTCTCTTCTGTAAAGTCATATACCTCACGCTTTTGCAACTTGCTGTTTACAGCTTGAATAAATGTAGACTTATCAAGCTTATCACCAAACTTACTCTGTACTTTCTCGTATACTCTGTATATCTGTTGTAAGTCATCATGTAAGTCACCAGAATATTCCATTGGAAACTCTTCATCCGGAAAACTTGCTGTCCAAATATATTTCAACCCATTCCTAAGAATATTCCAAACATACATATCATGAACTATATCATCATATTGCAATTTAGATAATGGATAAGCTTCTTGTAATGTTATCGATGCGCTATCTGTCTTTACTTCTCCATTATCATCTATATAGAACCAAGATAGGTAGAATGCAGTTCTGCAATAACTTGATACATCTCTGAATATTCTCTGTTTCTTAAGATATTCATAAAATTCTTTTGTATTCAGTGCTTGAAACTGGTCTGGATCATCCTCATCTTTAATATATAAGACTGGACAACCTTTATGTGGACCAACAAGCACACCATCATTTACAATTGATATAGCTGTTGTTAAATTCATATTTCTAAATTAAATAAAATTAAATCATATAACCATCCCCAAGTTCACCAAAATCTTCCGGCCTAGTACCTTCATAATACATGTAATCATCATCTTCATCATTAATGATCTTCAAATCAGTTGATGAAATTCCAAGCTTCTTTGCAATTTCATCAATAGTGAAGATACCATTTGCATGTCGTTCATCAGTTTTCTTCTTCTTTTCCTTTGTATATTCAATGAACAAGCTTCTGTACTTAATAGCATCTTCATACTGAGTAAAGATTATTGCATTATCAAGATTGTCATTTTCTTCAAATACAGGAAAATCATTCTCATCAGTCAAAGTAAAATCAGCAATACCATGCTTACCAATTACATAAGCCATATACTTTGCATCCTTAACACGATACATATCCTTAAGGAATGGATAATAGATAGGTGTCATTCGATATCCATACTTTACATTGCTTACAAATATAGGGATGATATTATCTGTAACAATTCTGTTATTCTTAGCAGAAATATTCACAACCCATAAGATGTTGTACTTCTTCTGAAACAATACCTTTGTCTTGAATAATCCAGATAATGCATTATGAATAGTTTCTTCTTCTGTACAGTAGAGATCCATAAGATATCTAGTGTACTTGCTCTTTTCCTTAAGAGTTGATAACTTAGCTAATGTACTTGATAATGTTGCTGTATATGTCATATCATTTTATTTTTGTTCAAATAAAATATAGAACAACTTTGATTTATTTCAAACTTGTTGCAAATAAATTTAGAATAAAATTCTAATGAACATCACTTTCAGTTCTGTTCAAGAACTAAAGTTAAAATTTCAAAATTTTATTCTTCATTCCAAGAAATTTCTGTTTTATGATAATGGTCTCGTTGGCCAGAATAAGGATCCCATTCAGAATCTACTTCAACATTCAAATTCTTCATTATATCAGTCTTAATTGTATCTTTTACATACTTTGCAACTGCCTTTCCCAACACATAAGAAGGATCATTCTCAACATTGAATTTGTCATTCTCAATGGTTTTTTTCAATGACTCATTTTGTGATTTCAATTCCTTTACTTGAATTTCTAGTTCATTAATATATCGTTGCATTTCAACAACATTGACTGGTAATAAATCTAAATAATTCTTCTTTACCATCTTTGACAATTCATCTAATGTATAATCTCTTTTCATGTTTTATAGTTTTTATAACTTAATACAAATATTTTCAATTTTAAATCCAAATTTCTCTGCAAGAGCTTCTTTAGCCTGCTTTAATGTAAATTCAAACTTGTTAGTTGTTTTCTTTTCTTCTTTCTGAACTACTAATGCTTTGTACTCTTCATATCTATATCTGTTTATATATTCATAAGAAGTAGAAGCATGTACATTAGCAGGTAAAACTAAGAAACCCATTGTATTTTCATATTCATATTCTTTGAATATTACTTCATAAGGAGCATAAGTATCTTCACTAGTAAGATTTCTTAAATAATATTTATTATTAATTTTTACCACTACATAAGGACAAATATGATTATTAGATATTTCATTGTCTTCAGTAAGGTGAATTTCTGTAACCCAAATAGTTTGCTGTATTGTATAGAACATATCCAATGTTTCAACATTGACCATATTCAAATCCATACCTTCATTTTCGTGGTAATCAATGAGATCCATCATTGGAGCATTATTATAATCAATATTTGTATTCATATTTTAATATTTTATTTGTTCGGTTAAAATATAGAACAAACAAAATAAATTTCAAAATAAATTCAAATAAAATGTTTTGAAATTGCAATTATTTTATTTCTATTTTAATTTAGTATAAACATTATTTTATGAACGAAAAAGATACTTTAGTGATAGGCGATTTCCATTTTGGAACCAAGACAAATTCCATACAATGGCTTGAAGAAATGGAAAATTATTTTGTAGAAATTGAGAGTTTGATAGTAGCAAATGGTGCACAAAAAGTAATTTTCCTAGGTGACTTGTTTGATGTAAGATATTCTATAAACACTTTAGTTGGCATCAAAGTAAAAGACATGGTTAGAGAAATGATAGAAAGAAATCCTGTAAAGAGTTTCAATTTTCTTGCTGGTAATCATGACTACTATTCTCCTAAGAAAGAAGATATGCATTACAATGCTTATGAAATGGTTTTTGGTTCTGAATTCATGAAAGAACATGATAATGTACACTTCTATACAGAAAGTCCATATCTTGATGATGATGGTGACTTATACTTGCCTTGGTTCTTCACAGAAGATAAGGAATTGTTTGGACAAACAATAGAACACTTTAAAGGAGAATCTATAAAGAGAATATTCTGTCATTCTGATTTATGTACTTGGGATATAGATATGATAAAGAACATGAATGGAAGTCCAGTATATAGTGGACACATTCATACACCATGGACAGATGAAGAACATAAGCTTTATAATCTTGGTGCAGCATTACCATTAAACTTCAATGATGTAAATGACAAGAGATATGTATATTTGTTACGAGGTACAGAAATAGTACGTAAGTTTGAAAATGAAGAAACTTATCAATTCTACAGATATTTTAATGAAGAAATCTTTAATCTTACTAATTTTGATAATTGCTTTGTCCAGCTATACATTGATAAAGACTTAATCAATAAAGCAAAATATATTGAGAAAGTAAAAGAACTGAAATTGAATAATCCAGGAATATCTATAAGAGTAGTAGCAATAGATAAGATGATGATAAATGATGATGAAGTTGGAATTGACATGAACCAAGATATAAAGAAATATATTGATAGCAACATTCCAAAGAATCTATATAGTAAGTATGAAACAATTAAAGAAAAGATAGAAGAAAGAGAGAAATGAAAATAAATAAGATTAAGATAACAAATTTCAAATCAATTTATGGGACTCAAGAATTTGACTTTAATGAGTTGAATGGAATGATAAAGCTATCTGGTCCTATTGGGAGTGGCAAAACCAGCTTGCTGGAAGCTATTCTGTTTGGTCTTTATGGTACCATAAAAGATCATAAGAACCCAAATTTGATTGCTTGGAATACTAAAGACTATAAAGTTGAATTATGGCTTACTTCTGGAAAGCATGATATTTATATTTCTAGATCTTGCTATTCTGAAATGGTAGCAAAAATAGACGGAAAGGATTTGCAAGCACCATCTAAGAATGATTATCAGAAAATCCTAGAAGAATATTATGATGTACCAAGAATTGCAATAGAAAGAATGTGCATCATATCGTTCAACCAGTTTATGTCATTAGCAAGTATGAATCCATTCCAAACAAAATGTTTTCTTGATGACGTATTTGGTTTTAAGACTTTTACTACTTATAATGATGAAGTAGTAGAAGAAAAAAGAGATGTGACAAAAAGAGGAACAGAATTGCAAGCATTGATACAAGAAACTTCTAATCAGATAGAATCTTTAAAAAAGAAGAAAGAAAATCAACAACAGAAACTTGCTACATCAATAGATATAACAGGATTGGACAAGCGAAGAAATGACTTGATTGAACAAGGAAAATCTGTAAAAGAAGAACATAAGCAAAAAGTTGATACAATAGTAGAGCAAAAAAGAGAATTAGAGAAAAAGAAATCTGAATTTGTTGATAAGCGTACAGAAGCAGCTACTTTGGGAAAGCAACAGAAACAGATGTATGAGAAATTCAAATCAGGTAAATGTCCTACATGTGGTCATGATATTGAGAAATCAAAAATAGATGAATATCTCAATAAAATGAATGATTATGCTAAAGTTTGGCATGATTGGAATGATAAGATAGAAGAAGTATCTAAAGAAATTCTATCTATAAATGATAAGATAGATATAGTAAACAAGAAATATGATATATTGATTTCTGATATCAAATCTGAAATCCATTCTATTGATACTAAAGTATCAACTTACAATTCTAATCTTAAGTTAATGAAAGATAATTTTGATAATTTGATATCAGAAGCTAAAGACAAGTTAGAGAGATTGCAACAAGAATCATTAGATAATGAATTAGAACAAGGTGAATGGAATGATTTGTCAGAATTGTTCACTAAGTCATTACGATACAAGTTGCTTGATTCCATGATACCACATATCAACAATTCAATATCTAAGTATCTCAATAAGCTTGAACAAAACTATTCTGTCAAGTTTGACCAGGAATTCAAGTGTCACATATTCATCGATAATAATGAAAAAGAAATTTCATATAAAGACTTATCAACTGGCCAGAAGAAGACCTTAGATATTTGTATTATATTTGGAATTCTTCAGAATGTTATTGCAAATGTTAATTTTAATATAATAGGTCTAGATGAACTCTTTTCAAACATGGATGACAACATGAAAGATATGATGTTGGAAATGCTTCAAACTTCTATGGCAAACAACAGAACTATTATAATTATCAATCATGGACCTATGCCTGATGACAGATTTGACCATAAGATAAGAGTAAGTGTAAAGAATAAGAAAATCAATAAAGAAAACATTAAGAAAAGTTTATGTACAGGTCAAGTAATAGTACATGCATCTGAATATGAACAAGTCTTTTAACTAAAACAAATAACTTTATTTTTTAAGTGAGGAAATAAAAATCAAATTTGATTAATAAATATGGCAATACGTAGAAAACAAACACAAGAAGAAACAGAACAAACATTAGCTACTCAAATTGGAGATCTTGGTAATGATTTGAATATGGAAGCAGATGGAGGAGTACAGCAAGAAGTACATAATGATGTAGCTGAAGAAGCTCCTTCTACTAATATGGCTACTCAAATGATAGGAAAGAAGTTGAACAGACTTCCTGGTGCTATGTCAAATGAAGAGAGAGAACGTGATAAAGAATTCATCAAATCACAGAATCTTTCAAGAATTGGTCAGAAAATTGGAGATACTACAAGAGTTCGTGAAGGATGGCTCCCAGTTGATAGAACATTGTTAGGTGAACGTGATATTTTCTATCCATCAGATTGGTCATTCTATATTCGCCCAGCAACAGTAGAAGCTATTCGTAACTGGTCTATGATTGATGATCAGAATGGCAATAGTATCGATGAAGTATTTAATGAGGTATTGAAGACTTGTTTGCAGATTAAGGATAGTACAGATCGTCCTATTCCTTGGCACAACATCTGCTCTTGGGACAGATTCTTCTTCTTACTTCTTGTAAGAGAATACACATTCCAAGATGGTGAGTCAAATATTTCATATTATGAAGATTGTCCTGAGTGTGAAACTCCAGTAGAATTCAACTTGACTTCTGATGCATTGATATACGATATGCCAGATGAAGAAGTAATTTCATATTATGACCAGACTTCTCGTACTTGGGCTATTGATCCATCAGAATATGAAGTAGAAGGTGATCCTATTACTTTGTATATACCAACTTTGGAAAAGGATGCAAACATCAAGGCTTGGATGATTCGTAAGCTCCAAGAAAACAGAAATGCAAAGATAGATCCAGTATTTATTCGTTTTGTTTCTTGGATGACACCTAAGATTTCTAAGGATGATGAAATCAGTAAGAGACAGATGAAACAGCTTAAGACTGCATTTGATTCTCTTTCTATTGATCAGTTTGAATTCATGGATGAAGTTCTTAAGAATATTATTGTTACTCCTAAGACTAAATTGCTTGCTAAATGCCCAAGCTGTGGAGAGGAGGTAACTTCAGATATCAGATTTCCCAATGGAGTCAGCGGTCTATTCCATATACAAAGTAAGCGTCGTAAATTCGGTAAGAAATAGTTTATTTATTTGTAGGGAATATCACATACAACCTAGTGAGATACTTAGAATGCCTTATTGGATATATGAAGAGTATCTTGCTAACATAAAAGATATCCAAAAGAAAGAAGAAAAAGAACAGAAAGATCAGGATAAGAGATATAATAGCATGATGCCTAAGATGCCTAGTATGCCTAAGATGTCAGCTCCATCTATGCCTAAAATTTCTATTCCTAAATTCTAAACAAAAGGACAGTAGTTAACTACTGTCCTTTTTTATTTTTGTCTATTATTAATTAAACGTAATTTGATAGAGGCTTTTACTTTCTTCTGTTATTTTTAAAAGTAACATTAACCTAATTTAATATATAGGTCAAAATTTATCCTATCAAATACGAAATGGCAAAGAAATGTCTAGTATATGAGACACTTGGCAACATAACTGCAATGAAGGTTAAGGAGTCTCTTGACAACAATGAAATTCGCCTTTCTGGTGTATTCGGTGTTTGTGGTATTAAGAATGGAAACAATCGAATATATAGTAAGGAGAATTATGGTCAGATGGTAGAAAGTTTGCAAAAGACAATAGCAACAGAAGGTTGTCTTGGTGAACTTGAACATCCAAATTCAATGAACATAAACTTAAACAATGTAAGCCATAAGATCGAAAGTGTTCAGATGCATGAAGATGGTACTATTACTGGTACTGTTGTACTGCTTGATACTGAGAAGGGTCGTAATGCTAAGGCTATTGTAGAAGCTGGTGTACCTTTGTATATCAGTTCTCGTGCTCTTGGTTCTATCGATGAATCTGGTAATGTAACACTTACCATGCTTAAGACTTATGACTTGGTTGGTACACCTGGTTTCTCACAGGCAAGTCTACATCTAGATGAAAATCAGAAGTTTGAATCATTGAATGAATCCATGTGTGCAGTAATTCTTGAAGGAGAAGACGACAAGAATGATGATCCAGATAAGAACAAAGATAAAGACAAAGATAAAACAAATATGAAAGACTTGAAAGAAGCAGTTGATAAGCTTAGTGAAAAGGTAGAAAGCCTTGAGGCAGAACTTCATGTAGCTAAGGAATCTATCAACGAAAAGGATGAGCAAATCCAAGCTCTTACTGAACAAGTTTCTGAATTCAAGCCTACTAACTATGATGCTATTGAATCTTGGATTAAGGAAGAATTCAAGCCTGAATTCAGCCAAGAAATGGCAAATGGTGTACAGAAATGGGTAAGCGAAGAGTTTGCTCCAGTTGTTCAGAATTGGGTATGTGAACAGTTTGCTCCTGAAGTACAAAAGTGGGTAGTAGAGCAGTATTCTCCAGAAGTTCAGAAGTGGGTAACAGAACATTATTCTCCTGAGGTACAGAAGTGGATTGTAGAGCAGTATTCTCCAGAAGTTCAGAAGTGGATTGTTGAAAATTATTCATCTGAGGTACAGAAGTGGATTGTAGAGCAGTATTCTCCAGAAGTTCAGAAGTGGATTGTTGAAAATTACTCTGATGAACTCCAGAATTGGATTACTGAACAATTTGGTAAGGAATTGAGTAACAAGATTAATGAGAATGTTTCTGAATATCTCGAATCTAAGTCTAATGACAAGTTCGACAATATCGATAGAATGCTTGAGATGCTTGAAAGTGGTCAAGGTTCTAAAGAAAATGAGATTCAGATGTTGAAGGAACAGCAAGAGAAGAATCTTGGTAAGTATGCAACTTGCTATGCTATTGTAAACATACCAAATGAGTACCGTCCAATGTTCGAAGGATTGAGTGAGCAAAAGAAAGATGAGATAGCTCTACAGTCTCGTGCTTATGACTTTACTAAGCCTGGTGTAATGGAAAGCTTCTGGGCTGGTATTGATTTCAATGAGAAGCCAGTACAGAATATCAATGAGAATCATAACCAAAACCCTGTAGATAGCTATATGTCTAGTATCGCTGCTCAGATGATGGCTTTACGTTAAATGTCTAAAAAGTGGAGGAACAATTTATTTTTACTAAATTCTAAAAGAAAAAGAATTATAACAAAATCATATTTCTAGTAATAAACATGTTGATTACAGAAAATCAGAACAAAGCAATGTGGACTAAGATGCTTACTGAGCAGTTCCATGTTGAAGATAATGAAAAGTTGAATTGGGTATCTGATTATGCCCAAACACACGCAATGTTTGAAGCTAACCTTGGTGCTCATGCAGTAGCTACTCCTGCTGGTGTTAGCCCTGTTACAGTTCCAGCTGGTGCTCCTGGTGGTGGTCCTGGTGTTGGTCCTATGTATGCTACTCCAGCTAATACTCTTGGTATGGGTAATATTGCCGCTCCTAGTGGTCCTCACGGTGCTGATGGTCGTGGTAGTTCTACAGCTGGTATCAATCCAGGTGCATTCTTCAATCAGACTCCTGGTAGTGGTGATATTCCAGTTTCTACACTTCCTATGGCTTTGAACGTAGCTTTGATGACTATTGGTCTTGAGCTTGTTCCAACTATTCCTACTAAGGGTCCTTGGGCTCTCTTGAGTTATATGGACTTCCCTTATGCTGGTGGTAAGATGGGTCGTAGAAATGAAATTGCTGGTCTTGATGGCGTTGGTGCTGGTCGTGAGAACAAGCCAATGTACTTCAAGGTATTGCTCCCTGGTACTGCAATTGCTAAGCTTCGTGCTCTTGGTACTTTGGTTGAAGATGTAAAGGTTGATTTCGAAACATCTGCTGGTAAGGTACAGACATTGTTCAAGGCATTTGGTCGTATGGATGGTGGTCTTCTTGTACAGGTTATCGACTCAAAGAAGGATACCAATGATATCTCTATCAATGAGGCATTCTCTGGTGATACATTCAAGATGACTATTGATGGTAAAGAAGTAGATGGTTTGACTGAAGCTGAGAAGGCTGCTGTACAGGTTGACTTCGCTCAGACAATGGTTGACTTCATCGATGGTTTCGCTAACTTCGCTACTGGTAAGAAGGAACCTATGACACGTGCTGAGAATGAAACTGGTACTGGTAACACTATCGGTCTTCGTTTATTCTCTAAGTGGATTACAGTAGGTAGTTATGAAGTAACAGGTGCTGTAACTCGTCAGCAACTTCAGGATCTTCCATTGTACGGTGTTAACGCTGTTTCTAAGATTATGGAAGCAATGCAGAATGAAATTACCCAGTCTATCAACGCTCGTATTCTTGAACATGTATTCCGTCTTGGTGTTACTAATGCATTGAACTTGAAGAACTATCAAGGTGTTGACTTGAACCTCTACATGGGTACAGCTGATAAGGACTTTGCTAACCTTCCTATGAATATCAAGGAATACAAAGATATCTTCGGTAACGATCTTCGTGCTACTTGGGGTACTATCAAGAACTCAGAAGTTAACACATCTGCTGAAAACCTTCATACTCGTCAACGTCGTATCGCTTCTCGTGTACTTGCAGCATCTAACCTCATTCAGGTAACTAATAGACGTGGTCCAGCTAGCTGGGTTGTTACAAATACTCAAGTTGTTACAGCACTTCAAGATTGCGCTCAGTATGTAGTTGCTCCAATGCAGAATACATTCACACAATCTGTAACTGCTAACCTCTACAAAGCTGGTACTATTGCAGGTCTTCAGGTTTATGTAGATCCTTACATGGATTGGAACGATACTCGTATTTGCGTTGGTCGTAAGGGTTCTGGTAACGAACCAGGTGTAGTATTTATGCCTTATATCCTCGCGGATCAAATGCAGCTCATCGCTGAAGGTACAATGGCACCTAAGATGCTTGTAAATAGCCGTTACGCTATTGCCGATATCGGTTTCTTCCCAGAAAAAAGTTATTATACATTTACTGTTTCATCTGACTTCGGTTTGCTCTAATAGTAAAAGTCAATATTATAGAAAGAGAGATTCCTTAAGGAATCTCTCTTTTTGTATTTATATTTCTTTAAATAATTTTTCCATATAAAATATTAATAGTCAAATATTAAAAATAATTCATATTTATATTTGACTACATGTGATTTACATAAATTATTTTTAATCAACAAATTGATAAATTTGACAAATACATTTTAAGTAAAATATAAACATGGCAATCCCAGTATATTTACAGAACTTTAAGCATGCTGGTCTGTATCGTGTAGTCTTTGATAAGTCAACCATATTGAACCAGGATACAAATGTTCTTCGTTTACTTGTTGGATATTCTGATAAGGGTCCATTCAACATTCCTACTTATATCCAAAGTGCTGCTGATTTTATCGCTATGTACGGTAATATCAACAAGACACAAGAACGTCGTGGTAATTTCTTCCATCGTACTGCTTTACAGATGTTGAGTGTATCTCCTATTCTTTGTTTGAACTTGAAGAAGTTTGATACAGAAAATGTTACAGGTGCTCAAATCAATACTAACTTCAATGCGAAGGATACTATTGATACAGTACAGATTCCTGTGGCAGATGTTTACGATACTACTCGTTTCTGGTCATTAGACCCAGAAAAGCTTAATGAAGTACGTGGATCAGAATATATCAATATCGCTACTACCGATGTAAAAGCTAATTCTGGTACTTTCTTCATTCGTAAGGCCAGTGGTAGCAAAGTAAGTTCTTATAATGTTACAGTAAGTGATTGGTATAAGGATGCAGGTGAAGCTGTTCCTGAATTCCTCGAAGGTTATGAAAATGAACTTATGTCAGCATTCTTTGCTGAGGTTTATGTATTCAGTGGTAAGTTTACTGTTGATCAAGTTCTTGCTTCTGAAACTTTAAAGAATTACTTTATTGTAGATAAGAATGGTAAGTTGAAGCTTCGTCAATATGTAAAGGACAGCTTTGGTGACTATAACGATACTCTTGACTATCTCTTCGAAGATGAGACAAGTGGTGCTATTGGTCATTATGTTGGTTGTTTGATTCCATATTTCAAGGATAAGAATGGCAACTATGCTTCTCTTGATATCATATTCAATCTTGATTCTGATGCACACCACATGATGATGGGCTTCAATGAAGATATGCTTTATGAATATGGTACCGCTAACATCGACATGTCAGGTGCTCGTTGGATCTCTACTTCGGATTCTACTCCTTATGACAATACTCATGTTGAAAGTGATGGTTCTGATGTTGGTCACAATCGTGCTAAGATTTACAAGCAGTATGGTACTAGCATTGTTTGTATTGACAGACTTTGGAAGGGTACTGCTTTAACATCACTTCTTGGTAATGTTGGTGCTCCAGTTGTTTCTGCTAAGACACACTTCCGTACAAATATTTGGTCAGATGAAGATACTATCAAGCATCCTCTTTCTTGGGGAAATGTAAAGAAGATCAGTGGTAACTTGTATGTTCAGTCTTGGACTGATACAGCTATTACTTTAGGTGCTATTGGTTCACCTAAGCATATTACTATTGATTTACTTGCAGTTGACAAACCAAACATAAATTATGTTCTTTATGAACTTGGTGCTGCTTACAAGAAGACAGTTGGTGGTGTAACTTCTTATGTTCCATTTGAGTCAGGTCTTGGTACAGTTTACAAATCAGCTGATGCTTATGACAAACCAGAGAATATCAATGGTCCTAAGAAGGTGATTACTTCTCTTTCTAGAGATTTGGACAGCACAGATGATGCTATGATAATCTTGAGTTCTGAAGTTGTCAAGTGTAACATCGAAGATGTTTACATTACTACAAAGACAGAATATTTGAACCCAGATACATTGATTGATGATTCTAATAAGTATGCTTCTTGGAATGTGTATGGTCCATCTGTTACATTCATTCCATTGAATGAAAATTGGACTTTGACAGCTGATGTATATGATGAAACTGATGAAGATGCAGTACATACTTATCATTTGACTGCTCCTGCTACAGCCGATACTACTATTCTTGCTATGCTTCAGAAGGGTGATCAGTTCTTAGCAGTAGATGGTAAGATTGATATGGATGGTGATGGTGACTATAAAGATGAAGTAATTAATGGTTATTATGACCTTTGCTATGTTCAAGAAGCAGAAACTATCACTGATGAATATGGTAATCCTAAAACATACTCTATCAAGTTCACTGGTAATATCGCTACTTATGAAGGTGCTAGCAAGTCTGACAAGGACGTAACTATTTCTAATGGTGAATATAAGTTACTTGGTGAAGTGGAAAAAGCAAATTATTCTCCTAAGAACTGGGCAGTTACTTACAATCATGTAGGACCTAGAACTTTGACAGCTGAAGCTTATGCAGTGGCTACAAACAAGGAAGGATTCAATCCATCGGGTATAGTATTCTCTAAGCAAGTTACAGCTGTAGAATATATGATGTTGAATGCTGCTGCACGTAACATGTGTACTAAGAATTATCATTATCATAAGATTGAAACAACAGATCCAAGTAAAGACAATATAACAGGTGCAGCATATAAAGCTCTTCCTGATTCTACTGAAACTGGTGATGTAAAAGCAGACTATAAATATGTAGAACTTGATTCTTATACATTCATCTATGATGATATCAAACAAGTATATTCTACTAATACCGGTCTTAAGAGACCTATTGAAGTAACAACTACTCATGGAACATTATATATTGATGCAACTTCTAATCCTGATTTGAAGGTAGATGAGACTGGTAAGATTACTGCTAATACAGATGCTTTAAAGCATGATGGTACTGATAAAATCGGCTATTATGTAGCAATGTATACAAATCCTGCATTTAACTATGGTCAGCAGGTAATTATGCTTACTGATGCAGAATATCAAAAGATTAAGCCAATTTCTGTAGAGAAATATAATGGTCTTTCTACTTCAGATAAGACTGCATATAATAGTACTACTGCTGATTATACAGAAAACGGTGGTGCTGCAAAGAATGGTCATTATTTGATTGGTTATTCTGATTTAGTAGCTAATACTAATGAGTGGATCAAGAAAGCCGCACAAAATGCAACAACTTATGGTAAGTATCTTGTTCGTATTGAAAATGGTTTGAACCAAGAAATTGGTACTATGGAACCTGTATACTTGAAGGGTTATACTTACGAACATCCAAAGCCAGATGGAGTTGGCCAACGTGCTAAGCTTGAATGGCAGAACTTCCAGTTATCAGCTTTGACTGAATACAAAGGTCTCTGTACAGGTCTTTTGAATAAGTCAGAAATTGACTTCAGATATGTTATTGATGGTTTCGAAACTTATGTTGATGCAGGTGCTAAGAAGGTACTTTCTTATCTCGCTAAGCAGAAGCAAAATGCATTCGCTATTCTGAACTTCCCTTCTGTTAAGACATTTGTAAAGTGTCCATACAGTTCATTTACTGATGCTAAGGGAGTATTCAATGTACAATATGTAGTTGATGGATTCAATAAGAAGAAAGCTCATACAACAGCATTCTCTCTTCCATCAAATGATGAAGGTGCTAGCTTTGCAGCTTTCTATACTCCATTGAAGCTTTCTGATGGTACTATTGATTCTGTTGTTCCATCTGCAGGTCTTGTATCTAACTTGTTCATGGAGAAGTACAATTCACGTCTTCCTTATGAAATTGTAGCTGGTCCTAACTATGGTGCAATGTCAGTATCTGGTCTTGTTGGTCCTGATTACAATTATAGTGGTGATGAACTCAACATTATCGAACCTTATGGTGTAAACTGTATGGTATACCGCCCAAGCTTCGGTACATTCATCAATGCTAACCAAACTGCTAAGCAGACACCTAAGTCAGCATTGAGTTCTGTTAACGTTCGTGAGTTGGTTATCTACATCATGGATGAAGTTGAGAAGATTCTTCAGTCTTATCAATGGGAGTTCAACAACCAAACCGTACGTAATAAGATTAAGGATCGCGCTGATTCTATCTGTGCTAGAGTTCAAGCTAATGGTGGTATTCAAGCTTACTTGAATGTCATGGATGACTCTAACAACACACCTGATATTATTGATAATGAGATGGCTATCTTGTCTACTCATATTGAACCAGGTCGTGGTATGGGTAAGATGGTACATGAGTTGACTCTGTATCGTACAGGTCAGATGAATTCTACTATTCTTGGAGAATAAAATACATTGAGGAAGTCCTTAAGGACTTCCTCATTCTAAGGAAAATAACAAATCTTATATATAAGAAAGTTTTATGCAGAAAATAACAGAAAATAAGCCTAACATTTATTGGGGTGGATCAGTTCCTGCAACTACAGGTGATTTTGCTTCTCGTGGCCATGATGGCAAGACACATCTTCCTCATTTGATGAATACTAAGGCTGGTGCTAATCGTCATGATCCAATGAACCGTGCTGTGTTTGAAGTATCATTCACACTTCCTACACAGTTGCAAGGTATGTTTGGTGCTGATGCCGCTACCATGACAGAACAAGTTACAGATGTTGCTGGTTTGGATGCACTACAAAAGACAGTACAAGCTGGTTCACAGAAATTCTTCGGCGTTGATGTGAGCTTTTTAAACCCAACATTGGATAACACTTATGCTGAAGTTACAGTGAACTTCAATTTGAACATCCGTTCTAAGTCAGATGCTTGGTTGCTCCGTATCTTCAAGGCTTGGGAAAAACTTGGTTATGACCTTGCTGATGGTACTCGTACATTGAAGGCTGACTATGTTGCTGATGTAATGAGAATTGCGGAAGCTAATAGAGATGGTACAATTTACAGAGCCTATGTATTCCATGACACAATGATTACAAGTGTTACTGGTCTTGATACATTGAACTATACTGATAATGAACCTGCAAAATTAGCAGTTACATTTAGAAGTGACTTCTGGGACGAGGACATGAGCACTGGTGAAGCTAGCAACTAGGAAAATCAATCCTGAAACAATAAAATGGTCGAGAGATATAATTTATCATCTCGACTATTTTCCGTTTCCTGTGTGACCCAGGCGCTTAACAGGGGACTCTTAGTTTATTTAAGCTTATCATAATTTTTTCTAATAATATTAGAAAATTTAATCAATGCTTCTTTCATTCCTGATTTTGTATCAGATACACCTACCCAATTATCTCCATATAACTGGTTATTGATTGCTTTATATTCTTTTTCATTATTTTGATACTCATAATCTGATGAATTGATACAAAGTAGTCCAAATAATACATTTTGTGCCTTCCAATTATCAATAACTCTAATTAATGATATTTTACTACTCAAATATAAACTATCAGTAATATTCAAAAAGAGTATTTTCTTATTTGTCTGCAATTTTACATCTTTCAATATAGTATCATAAGACTTAGCATCATTTTGAGACATCTGATATAATCGATTTCCTAACTTATAAGGATTCTTATCCTTAGGTGTAATGTATTTTACAATATTTTCACCATGTCCATAAATATACAAATCAATTCCCTCATAATTTTTCATTGCTTCATAAAAAATACAAGCAAGTTTTGATGCGACATTTCTAGCAGAATATTCACCATTTTGAGGAAAATTCATTGATCCAGATTCATCTATTGATATTACAAATGCATATTTAGGATCTGGACTTTCTGATTTCTTTATAACCTTTCTATGATATACACAGTTTACTCCTTGAATCGCCTGTACAAGATGAGATGATATAAGTTGTCCATTTCTATGAAATTTATCATCTTCTAATTCAATTTTCTTATTGTTAGGAATGATTATTTTCTTAGCAATCTTTATTTCTTCTGATAACTTAGAAATCATCTTCTTATAAACAATGGCATCAGAACTATTTGGTTTTACTGCTCCTATTTCTTCTTTTGCTCCATTAAATAATTTATCTGGTTTATTGGTATCACATTTACCAAGAGCATCATTTTCTTGATTTACTGAATTTTTTGCATTGTTGAATTTTTGCGATATCGCATTCTTTGATTTATTTCTTCCTTCACTTGTATTAGGAGAAAACAATCCATTTTGACCACAATTCTTATCCTGATTTGGATTACCTTCAGTTGAAGAATTTCCTATCATACCAAGATTTGGCTTAGATAATCTTGAATTGAGATCATCTAACTTTACATATTTCTTGATTATTTCTATAGTATCAAGACATGCAACAACAGTATTTTTTGTAGGAGTATATTTGAATTGATTTGGATCTTCAATTTTTACAATAACCTTTTCATATATCTCATCTAACATTGGCCCAAATTCATCAATCCATTCTTTAGGAAATCTATTTGAAAGTTCTGAATTTCTAACCATATACAATATCATAAACTGTACAATATCTATCTTACTGTTAGAAAGAACAAGTTTCTTTATAGAATTGATAAATTTATCTTCAGAAAAGTAATGTGACAATACATGGTTCAAAAAATACATCCATTGTGGTTTTTTGATACCTAACATTTCTTCAATGCATTCATCCTCATATACATTATGAAGCCAATGAGCAATAGGATATTTTACCATTTTCAAATCATAATTTTTGAAATCAGTAAAAGCACAATGGCATGCTTCATGACAAGCTAATCCCATTTCAATATCCATACCATCATAAGCATCTTTATGTTCCTTCATTGGATTCATACCAACAACAATATGTTTGCCATCTGTATAAGAAGAATCAGAATTTTTCTTAGCAACTAACTGCGCAGAATTTTCTGTTACTTGGTTGGAAACATAAAGTAAAGCTTGTGACATCAATGCCGGTGAAGTCTTATAAGCTTCAATTTCCATTTCTTTATATATGAACTTTGAAGATGGATTTATGCCAAACTTATTGATAGTATAAGTAGGGCGGTTAGAAAACCATTTTGTATGTTTGAGAATATATGGCATAAAATACTATATTTAATGTTCATTAATTAACAATCTAAATATAGTATAAACAAAGGGAATTTCAAACAAAAGTTCAAAATTCCCTTAATTGTTTTATTGTTCGTTTTCTAATATGTTACGTAAGATATTTACAACACCATTGATATTCTTCTCTGTCAGATTCCATTTTTTTCTTTTCTGCAATCTTTCTTGTATCGATTGGATGAATGTCTCTTTGGAAACATTTGTTCCAAATCTCTCTTTTACTTTTCTATATACATTGACAAATTCATCAGTATTATTAGTATTGACACTTCCACGATATCCAATATCTACTCCTGATATCATTTCATCAAAGTTTGCTTTATATATGTAATTGAAACAGTCACGAAGGATGTTCCAAACTAAGAACGCTCTAGGATCTTCATCTAATTCCTCTATATAATGAAAATTTTGTGGAAAACCTTCTATATATAAAGGAAAAATATCTTGTAAAGTACAAGTATCAGATTCAGTAAATTCTTGTCCATCAATAATATTGAACCAAGACAAATAGAATTTTGTTCCTATATAATCTTCTAATTCTTTGAAACATCCATTCTTATATAAATAGTTGAAAAACTCATCAGTACGTAGACCTTGCTTCTTATCAGGATTGTCTTCATCTCTCACATAAAGTATAGGGCATCCATTGTAAGGACCTATCAGCTTGTGAGTATTATCATTTAAGACAGTTATTGCAATTGTAAGATTCATAGTGGATTTTATTAATATTAACTTATTTATTTTACATGCAACAAATATATCCATCTTCTGGGCCAAACCAAGGACTAGGACTTTCCCAATCATCTCTTCCATAACCAGAAACTCCTCGGAAGTAATCTGATTCTGCTATTTCAAGTTCTGTTTCATTCAACTCATCTTTGAAACTATCAATATTAGCTAGGCACCATTCAAGATAGCCATTCTTGTTTCTTGATGTGTTGTAATCATACACTTCCTTTATAGTGTGTCCTTTAAACTTACCAAATGTAAGTACTCGTTTTGGTTCAACAAATGGATCATTACCTATTTCTAGTTTAAGATATTTCATAATTTACATAGCTTTAGGATCATCATCCCAACTCATATTCTGATAAACTGCTGGTAAACATTCTTTATTTACATAAGCACCTCTACCACTAGCAGAAGACCAATATTTGTTGAATTTTCCATTCCATACATAAGGATGATGTTCTTTACCATAATAGTCTTCTTCCCATTTAGTAGTATCTTCAACAAATACTTTTTCTGTATGACGATATGGATATCCTTCAAAAACACGATACTCCCCATTCTCATTTACAGCAATATAAGCTTGGTCATATCTGTGTTGTACCGTTTTATCATCATCTGATGGTTTGTTCAAATACTTATCAACATCAAACGCATTAGGACAATTGATATTTGAAAGGTACTTAATTAAGTTTGGATCAATCTTGATAGTCTTCAAGTTATTGAAATAATTTTCATTCAATTTACTTGGTACTCCCATTTGCCATATTTTCAACTTACTTGCACTCTTAAGAAGATATTCATATTCTTCTTCATAACCAGGAGGTAATGTAGCAGCATCCTTATACATTCTAGCTAAGAAATGAAATAATCTGCTTGCAAATGTATAATCAATTACAAAACCATAATTGCTGATATATGGACAATGCAATTGCTCTTCTGGTATATTCTTTTCTTTATTGAACATAGATAATTAAATTAAACAGTTAAATATGCATAATAGTCTTTATATAGAGTTCCTACTTCCTTGTCAAAAGTATATTCAATCAACTTCTTATGCAAAGTATCAAGCATCTGTACTTCGATACCACCTTTCAATAAGAATATCAATGGTGTAACATCTCGATACTCTTCTCTAAACACAACTCTCTTAATACCAGATTGAATAATGAGTTTTGAACACTGCAAACAAGGGCTCAATGAAATATAAGCTGTGGCACCTTTACACTGACCTTCAGAACACTTAGCACATTTAGCAATAGCATTAGATTCAGCATGCAATACTTCATCATTTGTTACAAGATTGCCATTTTCATCAAGATGTTCACATTCATTTGGAAATCCCTTTGGCATACCATTGTATCCTTGTGCAATAATCTGATCATCAGAACTTACAATAATACAACCAACCTTACTTCTTGTTGCAAAACTCAAATCCTTCAAACATGAAGCCATGTTCATGTAAACAATATCATACTCTAGTCTTCTATTTTCTGTCATAAATATAAATATTAATACAAGTAATCAGTATCTGTTTCAAACATTGAAATAAATGTCTTGTATTCATTAAAGTTCATGTTTGTTGACTTTCCTTGTGTTGTCAGAATTCCAACATTATCCATAACTGGCCAGCATTTTACAATGAACTCTTCATTTTCTTCCAGATTAATCAGATTGCATTCGACTGTAATATAATAAGCAGGATATTTCAATTCAAGCTTATTGTTCAACATATCCAAATCTTGAACATATACTGGTAATGATGAATAATTAGGAAGAACATTAGGATCATCCTTCATCAATTTCTTCAGATAGTCACTATATCCAACAATATAGAATGCTGTAGTAAAAACTGAAGCTTCTTTACTGATATCAAAATTGAAATAATTAGTCATAATATATGTTTATTTATTATTGAATCTTCTGTTTCTTGGTGTCTTTTCTGGACAATTCTCCGTAAATACAAGACCTTTATCAGTATCTTCTACTACAAGACGTGTCACAAACTTACCAGAAGGATATTCATAGAAATCAAAGTACCATCCTTTTGATGCTGCTTCATCATGGTCTCCATTGAACTTAATGAATTCCTTGCATTCATCAATATCTGTAAATTTGATATTTGAATATTTTCTACTGTTCTTATAAATTATAAATCTCATAATCATATTATTTTGTTCAGATATAAAATAGTATCAATTCTAAAAATTTCAAAATGAATTTAAAAAATTTCCATAAAATAATGAACATCTCTTTCAGTTCTGTTCAAGAACTAAAGTTATGCACACAGGGAGTGGAAATTTTTCTTAGGTTATAATTTATACTTCTAAGTATTTTTCCGCTCCCTGTGTGACCCAGGCGCTTCCAGGATGAACCTTATTTTATATCTTATTTGACATAATTTTTAAATAATTGAAAATCATCTTTTATTAAAGATCGTTTCAATAATTCCAAGTCATTTATATACATCTGCTTTTCTGTTGTATTCTTAATGTATTCAAGTTGCTTTTTGATTTCCTCATTCTGCTTCAAAAGTTCATCTCTTTCTTCTATAGTTACTTTTGACATAGGTGTTGCTAACAATGCCATTGGTAAGTGCTGTGCATCCATATCTGGTTTGATATCGACCTTACTTCTGTTACGAATCTTAAGCTTACCTTTACATACAAGTTCAATGAACTTTACTAATTCTGAATTGTTCTTATATTTCTCTTCAAGTATCTTTACAAGCTTCTTCTTTCTCTCAGCATAAACAGACAATCTCCAATTTACAAAATATCTGATAACCTCATATCTGTCTTTGAAATATTTGAGCTTACCATTCTCATCAAGCAACCAAAGCAAATCATCTGGAAGTTTCTTAATGAGCTTGAACTTATTAGCTAATCTCTTACCTGACCTATCTGATTTGATTTCTTTTGCAAGCTGACCTTTGAAGAATTGTACTTCATAATGTACATTGCCATCTTCTGACAAGTCTTTATAGTCTTTGATTTCTTGTTTGTCACAAAGTCTATTCAATAATTTTTCAAATTCAACATAAGTAGTATCAGATGGCAAATTAGTGATTGTCATCAAGTCTTTTGCTTGATTTGTCTTCCATTCACCATAGCAATACCACTGACCAGATTCTAACTTCCAATTGTCTTGTGGGATATCCCTCAAATAAGGCCTTACAACTGTCTTAAACTTTTCTACACCTTTCTTACTTTTGAGAATCTCTAAACAGCAATCAAGCACATCTACTGGATTCCAAGCATTGCTATGGAAAGAATATCCATTGGCAATACCCATAGTTGTATTAGAAAGAACTGTTGGCACAATAGGAAGATAATGCTCTGGTTCAACATAGTCACCTTCTTCAAATACATACTTCAGCAAATCATAATCTGTCTTGTATACTAAGTCTGCATACTTTGACTTTCTTATATATAGATATCGAGGTGCTCCAGCTTCTGGACTACGAAGATATCCTCCTTGGCCTTCGATTTCTAATGGGTTATAAAAGTTATAAAAAGCTTTAGCCAATGTACATGTGCTACCAACAAGGGAAGCGTCACCATGTGCGTAAAGAGATATCTTCATGGTATCACCAACAAGAGCAAGCAACTTTGATGTTGACCCATTTTTCAATGAACCTTCAAACATTGCATGTACAATCTTTCTCGCACCTGGCTTAAACCCATCGCATATAGAGGGGATAGCACGATCACTGACAATATTGCTCGCATAATTCAAATATTCTACATTGAGAAAGTCAGTTATTGACTTTTGTATATCTTTCTTTATTATAACTTTATTTTCTGTTTTCTTAACCATTTTCCAACCAATCTTTTAATTCATTTATAGTAAAAAATTCAATCCAATTCAAATTATGTTCTTTAGCATATTTTCGTTTTTCTGGATCTTTTATTGTCCATATTGTTATTGCTTGATAATTTTTTCCATATTTTTCTTTATATTTTTCAATCAATAATTTGTCTGATACAGAATCTGAATTATATGGATGTTTACCATGAGTATAATATCCTTGAAATTCAATAAATAAATCAAGTGAAGGTATATAAAAGTCACAATTATATGGATAACGTTCATTATCCCTATATTGTCTTATTGTATCAGGATAATACAAACTAAGATATAAATAACAAATGCTTTCACTTTTAGATTGTGGACCAAATGAATTATTTTTCTTTTTAGTATTGTAAATTTTTAATTTAACTTCTTCTATATTTTGTGATCTTTTTATTTTATCTCTTACAAATTTTGTTGATTGTGCATATTCAACACCATATTTTATTAAACAATTTTCTTTTACTTTTTCTTGATTATTATATGATGCAGTACCATATCTTTCAATTTTTGTTTGTTTACCTTTAATTGGATTACAATATCCTGATGACCCATATCTTTCAATTTTTGTTTGCATCATTTTTACTGGATTTACAAACTTGGGATTATTATATTTAATTTCTTTAGTTATGAATATTTTATTTTTTACTTCTTCATTATTTAAACAACATTCATACCCATATTTATCCAAACATGTTTGTTTTACTTTGTTGTATATTTCTGGTGATTGGGCCGGATATTCTACTCCATATTTTTCTAAACATGTTTTCTTTGATTTTTCTTTATTATTTTCACTTTGCCAAGAATATTCTACTCCATATTTTTCTAAACATGTTTTCTTTGATTTTTCTTTTGATTCAATTATTTTTGCAGCATTATCAACACCATATTTTTCTAAACAAGTAGATTTTATCTTTTCAGAAATTTCTTTTCTTTTAATAGAAAGTTTTGATTGTATTTTTTCTATTACTTCAGGTAATTGATAAGGATTTTCTAAACCATTATGATTTTTCTTAAAAGTTTCTAAATGATGTTCCCATGCATTTTTCTTTATACATTCTTTATTAGAACAAGTTTCATAATATTCTTTATATTTTATTTTACTTCTACAATAATTATTACAATATTTACATTTAGGTTTTATCTCAACATTATAAAATATTCTAAATATGGTTTCTTTTATTAAATCAGAATCAGAATACCTATTTTGTAAGTATTCTGATTCTTCTTTTGTCATATATTTTAATTTTTGACCTTGAATTCTTTCTAATGTATCAACATATTTGATTTTTATGTCTTCATCAGTTATCATACTAATTCTTGTAACATATTTTTTCTATCTTCACTATTCTTACCAAACCATTTCTTGAACATTGACTTTGTCAAATCATCAATCTTGAAATACATGAAGATAGGGTTTCTCATTGATTCCTTTGTTTCAGATGCATCGAGACCAGAAAGACCTTTGACGTATTTAATCATATATCCTTTAAGCTTTCTTGCATCTTTATCAAATTCTTCTTGACTATAATACTTCTTTACTTCTTTACCTTTCTTTGCAATAATGATAGGAGTAATGCTTCTGCATACTATACCCTTCTCAAAAAGAATTGGCCATCTAGAAAAAAGGAGAAGCAACAATGCTGCAATCTTATCTCCATCAATATCTGCATCAGTAGATATCACAATCTTATCAAATTTCAAATCATTGATATTGAAGTCATCACCAAACTTAAGACCTAAAATAGTAATGATATCATTGAACACATCATTCTTCATAATCTGCAATGGTGACATATCCAATGAGTTAGGTGGTACACCTCTCATCACATAGCCAGCTTGAGTTTCTGGATCTCTACCAATACGAAGACCTCTTGCAGCAGAATCACCTTCATAAATCCAAAGCTGCTTACCTTGTTTCTTTTTTGATGAACAAGTCACATACTTATCAGAACGACGAAGACCTTTGCTTGCTTCTTTATTGAGTTTACGAAGAGTACGTTGGTCTTCTGCTTCACATTTCTTCTTATACCAATCTCTTACATTATCTATGATTTCAGACTTTACAACAGAATCAAGAAACTTATTTGGAAGCTCAAACTTAACATTTTCATCTTTATAGAATTTCTCTACGGGTGTGGTCAAGCATTCCTTAGTCTGAGAATCATAAGATGGATTGGAAATAGTCAAGTCGCAGAACATACTATAGTTGCCATCAACTTGTCGTGGAAGCAAATCAATCTTATCTTTCTTCTTAAGAAAATCACATACAGTAGTATTGATGATTTGGTGCAATGCTTTAACATGAGTACCTTTATTGCAAATACCTCCATTGACAAATCCAATATTGATAGCTCCATCAGGATATACATAGACATGCTTATGTTCATCTTTCATCTCTATACAATCCTTTAAAGTAACATAGTTTCTATATAAGTCAATATAGTCTTTGAAATTGTCAAACTTATATTCACCACATAAATCTTCATCTTTATATGTTACCTTCAATCCAGGATTAGCAGCTGCGGCATTGATACAACGTGTCAATATGATATCCTTGAATGTTCTGTCAAACTTATCTATGCCTTCAAATCTAGAAAAATCAAGATGAAATGTGATTCTAGTTCCATGATTTTTCTTAGAAGATTTTTCTATTTCCTCATCATAGAATTCAGACATATTGTTTTTCCAGTTACCGAGCCATCGCTTCTTTCCATCATCAGTCATTACACCAAAATATGATGAAAAAATATTTGTTAGAGAACTTCCAACTCCATTAGTACCAAGGCCAGATCTATCTTCATCATCATTATAGTTTGATGACGTTCTCATTCTTCCAAAAATAAGTTGAGGTACCATAATACCAGCTTCTTTATGCTTGACAACAGGAATTCCACCATTATCTTCTATTACTATGGTATTATCTTTCATTACAGTAACAGAAATCCGTGTCAACCCAATATTATCCGGTCTACGATATTCATCAGTAGAATTTGATATAATTTCATCTATCAATTTAAGTATAGCAGGAACATATTCTACTTCTTTCTGTACCATCATCTGTTCTTTATAATCAAAAACAAACTGAGTAGAAAGTTCCGGTTTTACTGAACCAACATACATACCCGGACGAAGGAGTACATGCTCTTGTTCTGATAACTCTTTATATTTTTGTTCTATTGTCTTTGTCATATAATTTACAATACCTTAAGATAAGCATCATTCAAAGTAAGCCATTCTTTCTTACCATCTTTATTGTGAATTCTCAATTCACATTTATATACTGGATATTTGACATTCTTTGGTGCTACTAACATTACTCTTGAATTCAACACTTTACCAATATGTTCTACTCGTTCTATACTAGCACCAAATCCTCTTGGAGATGGTACTACTTCTGGAACAACAATAGAAACATTTTGGTCTATCATTGCATCAAGTTCATTTTTCAACCAATCGTGAAAATGATCCATTTCTGTTACCTTAAACATTTATCTTTCCTTTCTTATATAATCTATTTATTGTATTGTTCACATAATTGTAATTCTTCTTAAATTCATCTGTCATGAATTCCCAACTCCAAAGATAGAGCTGTTCTGGTTCTCCATTCTCTTTTAATTCGAAGAATTTCATATTGTGCGGTGTACAACTTGCAATAGGCTTATCATCTTTCTTAGCAGGCAATACTTCCACAAGGCATAAGATGTTTCTATGTACTGTATTGTCTTTCTCATTGAGAATATAGTTTACTGTATACATAGTACCACCAAATATTGGTTTTACATCTGACCTGATAACTGATTGCAAATTTCTACTTACTCTTTTCATGTTCTAAGAATTTTAATATTACTTTCATAATATAGATAAATTATAAGAGATTTCAAAATTAATATAAACAAATAAAAGGTACTCTGTAATATTAGGGTACCTTTTGTATTTATTATGATTTACTATTCTCTTCTTCTCTTATCTTTATAAGTCGATCAACTTCCATCATCAACTTACCCTGTGCTTCCCAATTCAAATATTTGAAGTGATCTCGACGCTCTTTTTGAATCCTTTGCATTCGTGAAAACATGAATTCTTTATCATTTCTGTATACAGTTCCTTGTAATGATACAAAATAATTAGGGTCTTTTCTGAATTTATCAAGCTCTTCTTCTGTCCATGGAATTTCTGTATATCTTCCAAGACTATCTGGACCTACTTTATTTGTAATAATGGATTCCATTGATATGTTGCAAGTTCGAACTACTGATGGATAAAGTGAAGCAAAGTCATCACATACACTATATTCCCAACGACCAGGAACACATCCACAAAAAGCACCTTCATAATTTACTTTTGTTCTTTCAACAGCATCATAATCCCATACAACATGTCGATCTTCATCATAAAAACATCTGAACAGATTTGCTGTGGTCAAAGCCACCTGACCCAATGCTTTCTGAGCTGGAATTCCTGTTACTGTCGCCATAGAACATGGACTTTCAATACACTTGAATCGATAATGAATCAAAGCATTCAAACAAGAGTCGATAGCATTATAGTAAGCAAACAATGGGAAATTATTTTCATAACATTCCTTCATTGTTCCTTCATATTTTACTTTATGAGCATTAACACCATGACTACCAACCCAATCCAATGAATATGACTCATAAGGTCTCATTGAATATTCATAAGATTTGATGAGCTCCATATAATCCCATATCATGCAACCTTGTGGTGCTGGAATACTATATTTTGTACCATCCATCTCTGACCAAGAAATCTTATTGATTTCTCCAACAACACTGGCAGATCTCATCAATTGCATTGCTTTGAACTTTCCAAACAACTTTACTGTTCTATTCCAAATATAATTCCAGTCAAATCTATAATAGTTCCATCCAGCTAAACAACCAATCTTTGGCATTATTCTAGTGAACCAATGTTCAATCATTGATTCCTCAGTTTCAAAATATTGATAATATACTTTTGGTGTAAAACCTTTTTTCTTTATTAGGTTTTTTGCAAAATCATTATCTTCTATATATTTAAGGTATCTTTCCTTCAATTCTTCTTGTTCATCAGAATTCAATGGTTTGATACCTAATACCATTACTGACAAATCTGGACCAACAAGACTTATCAACTGAATTCTTTGTTCCGCTTTTTCTGGTTCTGGAAATTCATCCGAAATTTCAGTCTCTATATCAGAAAAGTAGATTCGTGGAAATCTCATTGCCATTACTTCCTTATAGATATCTTCTGGCAAATTGTACAAAAATTCCAACTGGTCAAACTCATTTGGTTGATATTTAGATGCATCCTTAAATACTACATCACATCTCTTTTCATCCCATGTATACTTTTTTCCATTTTGGTTGTATTCATAAGTTTTCCAATGATGCATTTGTTTTGAATAACATTTTCTGTTACCATTTTCATCCAAATAGAAAATATAATACGTCTGATTCTTTCTTAACCAAAATCTGTCAATTATCATATCCTTTAAAATTGTTTATTATACTTTATCTTATACTTTATCTAATATAGTTAATTAAGTTTGTCAAATTCAATGTTAACAATCAAAAAATGGAACTCTTATTTAATAAGAATTCCATTCAATATTTTATTTAAGATTTCAATGCTTCATATATATCTTTACACATTTTCAATGATTTATTCAATTGTGATTTAGCTGATCTTGAAATATCAGCATTTTTTGAAAATTTCATGATAGTTCCATATATTTCACCATCGCTATAAGGTTTGAATATTTCTGCAACCTCATCCTTTTCTATATTGCTAAGCTGATCATAACAGAACAAAGCTTTGATATTGTCAATAACTCCATCAAACCCTGATTCATTAACCGTTGTGATTGATTCTAATAATGATTTCATTTTTAATCGATATTATTGATTAAAAATATTGTTCAATAGAAATAAAGTGTTCAATCATATTGAACATTGACAATTAATTGAACATTTATTTCCATTTGAAATCATCCATCTTATCTGTAACTTCATATACAACACCAGCATCTGTAGTCTTTACACTTAGCAAACCTAATGATATCAATGTATTTATAATGATGCCAGTATATTCTGATGTATAGTAATATTTGAGATATGTATCATAAGCATTCAATGGCTTATCTGGCTTAGTGAATCTAGCACATTCCCAATCTACTATTGCTTCTGCCCATTCTACTTCATCTTTAGGTTTGTAAGCTTTATTGTCATCTAGATCCTTATAGCATGGATGATGATCCTGCCATAATGTATGAATATGGTTGATGCATTTGACTCCTAACCATGGAAACAATGCATACATTACAATCTTATCAACATCATGATACTTATGGATTACTTTGCCTCGCAAGTAAGCTTCTACTTTCTTGAAGCATACATGGTGCTTATAAGAATATAAAAGATGTGAATAACTTTCTGCAACGTTTCTCAAAATCAAAGATAAAAGTCCAAAGAAGTCAAATATCTTATATTGAACTGAATAATCTTTAAAAGTTTTTCTTACATAATGCAAAACATACTTAAGCTTTTCTTTACAACAAATCATAGTCTTTTTCGTTTTTATCTGTTTTTTCTTCTTCTGAATCTGCTAAACCACCATAAGGTGTATATGGGCGATTAGAACAATTTCTGTACAATTGGTTATATATATGAGCTGCAGATTGACCTACTTCAATAATTTCATAAGCATTATCTTTATCATAACCAATCCTTTTTGTTTTCCCTGCAAATACAGTATTGATTTCTAATCCATTGCCAATAGGTGTCTTAAGCACTATCTTAGTTGGTATTGTACAGATAATTTCATGAATTCTATCAATAGGAATCATTTTGTCAGTATACCATCTTACATACAACTTCTTTTCTTTCTCTATATATTCATAAGTTTTATCTTCTATTACACTTACTATCAAGAATCTAGGAACATAAGTCATATCTACATCGTTCATTTTCTTCCTAGTCTTTATATCATAATCAAATGCTTTGTAATTTTTAAAATTCTGTGCCATAATATCAATTCCAATCTTCTATACTACTATCAACAAACCATTTTCCCACATACTCATAAGTAAACAACTTAGTACTTGTATACTTCCCAAGTCTTCCATAAAATGCATGTGGCGACCATAATTCATCAGTATAATGATACTTCATCCAAAACAATGGATCTTCATAATTCTTATTTGGATTTGTATCTCTCCATTTTGTCTTGTATATGTTACCTATAATACCATAGCATATAAGGTAACCTCTAAATACATAAATTAACTTTTTCATAAGCTCTTATAATATTCTCCAGGGTGGCGCCTGGGTCACACAGGGAGCGGAATAATATGTTTCAGTATATTCTATCAGCTAAGACAATTTTAACGTCCCTGTGTGAATGTTTTTTAATTCATTCTAATCTCAACTCATTAAAGTTGATTAACTTGATCTCAACTCGCTAGAGTTGATATTTATATGGACACGGAAACTCTGACTCATCAATGTTTATATACTTTGGATCATCAAAATCTTTCCAGTCTACTATCTCTGTCTTCACTATCTCAAATGCTGTGTCCATTGAAATACATACACACTTTCCAATATCCGATAATGCAGTGATTTCCTTCAATACTTTCCATTGGCAAATATTGTTAGGTCCACCCTTATCAAGAAAGTACTTCTTTCTACTTATGATAGGACACTTTGTAGAATCTGATGCATCAAAAGATACCAATACTTGACCGACATCGTGGTTGGACTTATTAAGACTAACTTCTTTCTTTAATTTTGATAAAATTGGTAATGCCATACTTACAAACTCCTTTAAATAATATTTAGATAATTTAATAAATTAAAGCATATATGTACTCATTTAAGAAAGTGTCATCATAAGCTGCTTTACTGGTTTGACATCATCATCATTGAATTTATTGCAAACTACAAAATTTACTGCATCCACGATATCAAATCCATCAGCAATCATTTCCCCAATAGCAATATTCTCTCTTGTAGAAACAGGAAAATTCACGACACCTTTCTTATTTTCTTGTCTCATTACATTTGCAAACTTTACAATGATAGTAGCATCATCTTCTGATATCTTACATCTGTTCTTCAATACTTCTATCTCATTTCTAGCAGGCATATAATCCACTTTCAATGGTAAGAATCTGTTCATTAAAGCAGCATCAATTTCTTGTGTACCACTATATTCAGAACCAATGTTAGCAGTAGCAATGAATACACAATCTGGATGTACTTTTACAGAACGTGGACCTTCAGAATCTGCAATTGCTAATGGTAGTTCTCTACGAGAATCCAGACAAGGAAACAGAATATTGTTTGTCATCAATGGAGCTCTTGAAAGCTCATCAAGCAATATTACACCAGGTTTCTGAACATCATCAACAAACTTTGCATAATCAAATGTAGAACTACCATCCTTAATACGATGACATCCAAGCAAATCAGTTAATGGATCTTGCATAGCACCCATATCATGTACTTCACAATTGATTCCAAGTTGCTTACAAGCCATCAATATCAATTCTGTCTTACCAGTACCTGTAGGACCAATCAGCAATGTTGGTTTCTTTCTCATGATATTTCTTACAAGATATTTCCAATTCTTATTTTCAATATAGAAACCAGTATTTTCAACATCTGGGCAATCTGGTAGTGAATCAATAAAATTTTCTGACTTGATAATCTTCTTTACTGTTCCATCTTCTGCCTTTGTTGTTACAACTTCTGTTTGTTCATCATTAATATCATAATCCATAGTTGGATCAAACTGACATTTCTTACTGAACAAATCATTCAGATCATCATCAGAAGCAATATTTGGAATTCCTTGAAAAACAAAAGTAAACTTCTTAGAATCAAAAATATATTTGTCGGTATAATATATTACTGATTTATTTTTGTTTCTGTCTATGAAGTCTATTTGCTTCTTAGTATATCCTTTTTTATTTTCTTCAATCAATTTCGTGTTTCCACGAAATTTTACATCCAATACAGAATTTTGACCTCGATAAGGATAGAATATTCCTAATTCAATTGTAAAATATAATCTTGGATTTCTCATTTCTTTAAAATTTTATCAGAATTAATTTAGAAAAGGGGAGAAAAATTTCAAAATGATGAAAAATTTCTCCCAGTTGATTACTCTAGGCGGCAATCATCAAATCCAAGTTGTGAATGAGGTTCTTATAACGAGAACCATCCAAATTGAATTTATATTGGCGGTCTTCGTATGAAACTTTACCGAAGACTGTTGCTAAAATCTTATCACGACTAACACAAACGAATTTTACTTTTCTTCCATCTCGTGTTACCAACTTAGCACCTTTCTTTGCTTCATCCAAGTTGAACTCCTTGAAATTGTTGTTCATTACTGAGTTGTTTACTGATGCTGCTACTGACTTATTCATATTGTTCATAATCATAATATTTTAAAATTAAACATTTATTTGACATGAATAAGATAGAAACTATTTAGAAAATTTCAAAATTTATTCAACTTTTTCTTCAATTTTTATTGTTTTAAAATCATCAAAAGTATTGATACCATCTTTCAAAGGATTCAAACATTTAGTACTATAGCTTACTTTATCACTATATACAATTGTTTCTGTCTGCATGATGGAAATTCTGAATGTTCTGTCTCTGTCTCTCAAGTCATCATACAAATCACTATCATAATTATCCGTAATCCTATTTCTAGAGCAAATAAATAAATTATAAGCTTCTCCCTTTTCTATACCACCCTTTACAATAAATGTGTCTAATGCAAAGTTAGGTCTTTCTATTCCATCTGAACATTCAAATACTGTCTTCCACATATTAATAAATGTTAAATTGAAACTTCATATATACCTATACCTACTTTACCATGTACATCAATAACAATATTGTCAACATACAATACTTCTACTAAATCAAAGTCATTCAACTTTGCTAACTCCTCTTTTATTATAGTATTGAATATGTTTCTACCAGTAGACCAATCTCCAGAATCTAGTACAGCTATCAACTGAAAAGCAAATAACTGTATTCTAGATTCCATAGATGATTTTCCTGTTATAGGTCGATATTTTCTCTTATAGATCAAGTTTTTCATAAACTATAGCTGTTATCTTCTTTATGGACTTTTCAAAATCATTTATTCTTGATGGAAGGCAACAACAAGAGCATGAACATCTCTTATCCTGATAGATAACATATCTCACATCATCGTTCAAATGCAACCTGATATATTCTTTAATGTAAGCTAGTTTAGTTGGAGATGCATCTACTATCAATGGAAGATTATCAAGTTGTTTAAGTAAGAATTCTCCAGGTAATGTATATTCATCACATTCTGCTTTGTTGTAGTTTTCACTTATCAATAAATAGTTTACCATTTTCTCTAATACAATTTAATTTCAATATTCTTTTCTCTAGCGCGCTTCATCTTACCAGTATTTGATTCCAATGAATTAGTGAATACAATCTTTACCTCTTTCCAAGAACCAGTCATTCGATATTCTGGATGGCACTTCAAGAATTCTGCTTTACTAGAATAATTATTTGGTTCACCTGTCAATATTACAGGGATCTTGTCATTTTCTTTCTTAGTGTCTGCTAACTCTTTCTCAGATAACTTGAAGGAATCTAATGACCATCCATTGAAATCAAGAATCTCTTTGAATCTCTTCCAGTTTGATGATTCCTTATCATCAACCCAATCATAAGCAATATGTGACATACTTGTAAAGTCATAAGGCAATCCAATCAACTTATTTTCTATCTGCTGAGCAACTTTATCACCGCATAGTCTGAAATTGCAAGATAGTATGATATCTTTTAATTTAATGTTCTTAAGCAACTTAGTATATGCTTTATTTACATTAGAACCTGTCTTGCCACCTATAGCATTCTCAATTTCTGTTGGTGTACATAGAAGAATATTCCATGGCATTTCTTTTGCTTCAATACCAAAGAATTCATCTGGTTCACAATCCTTCTTCTTCCATTTGATGAAATCTTGTACAGTTGATGTTCCAAATCCAGGAATCTTAAAACTCAATGCAGAATTCAACAATTCAAATTCATTATCAATCTTAGAAGCCATTACATGAATTCCATCCATATAACTATCTGATGATGGGAAGCTTTTTCCTAAGTTAGCAGGATCAAAGTTTGTGTAATCATAAACTTTGTATATGTAAGGAATGATATCACCAGCTAGTGAAAGAACAACCTTAGTACCAACACTGATTTTTCTATCCATCAGATAACCGGCATTGAATGCTGATGCTCTTGTAATTTTCTTACCATCCATATATACAGGGTTAGTAACAATAGTAGGAATATATTCACCTGACTTACCAAGATTCCATTCGATATCAATTACTGTTGTTGGTTCAGTCATAGGAATGTACTTGATGGCAACACAATCTGCAGGTCGACGTTCAGTCAAATTGTTCTGTCTTTCTGATTCTACTGGTTTGATGACAATACCGTCCTGAGAATATTCTGACATGTTTCTGTACTCTTCATACTTCTTATATATACGAATCAAGTCATCTACAGTATTCAGTTCAATACCTTCATCATAGAAGCTTGGGAAGAATGTATTGTATTCAAATGGGTTATCAGTAAGGAGGCGAGTCCAATCAAGATCTTTCCATTCACCATTCTCTTTTATTCTGTAATCATAGATAACAGGGAACAGATATACATATTCATGAACATCCTTATCAATTCTATTGAGCATACCAGCAACAAAAGCTCTAGTATTTGCAAACTTATCTGCAAATCTCTGTTTGAATGTTGATTTATCTATAAGTACTTCACCTCGTAATGTTACTTCAGAAGCATTACCAGATCTTTCCATTACAAAATTAAAGAAACCACCTTTGCAATCAAAGATAGGCTTAATCTGATTAGAAATATCCTTACCATATTCACCATCACCACGGCCAGAATATGTGACACCTAATGTACCATCTGACTTCTTTGTAATATGGATTTCAAATGAGCAACCATCATACTTTGGTGTAACAATTACCTTACATGCTTTCTCTTTACCATTGTATATATAACTGAAGATAGAATTCAAGTAAGTAGTCCAATCAATACTGCCATCGGCTTTCTCATGAATCTGTACTTTAGATAAGCTACCCATCATAAATGGGTGCTTTACAGTATAGTTGTCAGAATGTTTTGAACCAACATAAGTCTTGTTTTCCTGACCTAATGACTTCTCAAGATTATCGTATTCGTTATCATTAAGGATTTCCTTGCCAGTATTGTAATAAGCATCTTTTGCTTTATCAAAAAGAAATCTTGCTTCATCATCTGTCAAATTGTGATAATCTCTATATTTCATTACGAGAATATCAACATCTTTTGACATATCATAAGATGGATCAGGTTCACGATTAATATTTGGGAATATTTCTGTATTCATAAATTAATTCAATTTCTATTTAAGTTTAGCAATATATTCTTTTGAGCAGTTACTATCAGAATATCCATCTTCAAGATGTTCAGTAAGCCAATCTGTAATATACTTATCGTATTTCTGTTTCCATTTAGAAGAATGGTAGCTAATGAATGGCATGCTATCATATTTGATATAGAATCTGCTACGTTCTGATGGTTCCATTCCATTCTTATGAAGGCAACATCCACCATACAATTGATTAATCATGATAATTCCACCTTCATTGAGTGGATAAACTACAACTGGATAATCTTCACCTAAGAAATAAACTCTCCAAGTAGAAGTATGCTTGCCTTTGACTACTACTTTGTATAGTAATGGAGCATCTGTATACTCATTTTCCTTTTCTGCAAGCTCATCGTAGAACTCAAACTGGTCTAAGTCATGTTCTATCAAGTCATTCATCTTCTTATAATAGCATTCTGTATCATAAGATTCTTTACCAGATAACAATCTGTACAGCAAACTAGGTTTTGTCTTTCTCAACATAAGCATAAAAATATTTTAATTATACAAATTAACAATCATTCTAATGAACATCTTCTCAATATCATCAAAGATAACAGCAAACTTAGACCTGATACTATCACCATCATATCTTGTTGGGTCTGGTTCTGTATCAACATCTTCCGGTAAATCATATTTGCTAAGTATTTCTACCCATCCAGTTGCTCTATTGAATACTTCTACTTTATATACACTTCCATAAGAATTAAGTGTAATCTTAAATGTTTGACCTACCATCTTAATGATTCTGATAGACTTACAAGTCCATCTTACTTCATTATGATATTCTCTGAAGAAATACAACTGAGTGATATTGACTATATTCATTTTAGGTTCAAAACCAGCTAAGCAATTGATATCTAGTTTTGATGGAAGAGTATTCTCTTCAGGAGTAATGTTCCAAAGTTTATCGTAATACATATTTTATATAATTTAAAGAATCCAAATCAAGAAAGTAACAATAACTACTATCAAGTAGATAATACTGAGCATATTACCCATAGGTTCACCACCTTTATCAGTTCCATAATTGAATATCACCTTAGTGGAATAAACCACAGAGTTGAACATCAAGAAAACCAATATATAAACTATTATTTCTTTCATATTCATTATAATTTTAACATTTAAAATATAGAACATATATTAAAAATTTCAAAATTTTTGTTTGAATTTTTTATGTTAAATAAACTATATTTAATTAGTAATATTGAATATAAATTTTTAATATTAATTATGATGAATAAAACAAATAAAACTTTGTTGCTAACTAAATCTCATATAGAGAAAATTTATGTAGAAGTATTTGGAAATAAAGCAACAGCAAAAACAAAAGTAGATAGATCAGTAGTAAAAGGAAGATCACATACGGAAATAGTTCGTGCTTGGTTTGGTGATGATGATACTGAAATTGAAAACAATTGTAAGAGGTTTTTGAAGGAAGGTCTTCATATCAATTTGAATAATGTAGAAACAGAAATAGGAAGATTTTCTGAGGCATCAGGTACTTATGTATCTATGAAAATCACACCCAAAGAAGATATGAAATTAGATGTAGGTGTTGAATTAGAAAATAACAAACCCGTCTATATTGTATGTAAAGGTGGAAAGATAAAGAAGAAAGAATTAACACCAGTAAGTCTTGGCCTTGGAAATAAGTCATTTGATTCTATAGATGATATTATCAAAGCTGTTTCAGAATCAGATAAATTGAAGGATAATGAGGTTGTAAAAACTTTTGCGATTAATCTAATTAAGCAGATAACAAAAGAAGTATCGGGTATTAAATATAATACTTTTGCTGAATTAGCTGAAAAGAAAACCATGTCAAGAGATATGTCTAATCTTGATTTTGGACAGATTGATGATAAGTCTTATAATAATGTGTTGAATGATTTTGGTGAGGTTGCTGGTGCATGTTTCATTTTATCCAAATTGGAAGGTAAGCATGATGTATTCTTCCCTGGAGAATCTAACAATGCAATGTATGACTATGCAATAGATTACCATGATACAGCTAAGCAAGCTGATATTTCTGCTAAAGCTGGTGCTGGGGCAAAACCATCTGCTGTAGTTATGTCATCTTCTATGATTGAACTTGCAAAAGCAAATGGTGGCCATCTTGATTTTGTTGATGATTTTTTGCTGAATAAAATATTTCCTTGCTTTATAAGAAACTATAAAGGTCAAAAACTATCTGTTGTTACTACTAAATTTGCATTGATGCATATTTTGGCTAATGAACTGAATGACAAGACTGCAAAAGAAATATTCAATACATTAGATAAATATGGTGTTAAGATAGATAGTAAGACATTCAATTTGAATGTTGATTCAATGGATGCTATTCATAAATCAGGTAAGTTAATAGAATTCTTGAATAAGATAAATGATTTATGTGGGTTTGGAAAGACTAATAAAAAAGGTAGTTATACACCAGAAAAGATAAATGATGAATGGAATGGTAACAATGAAGCAATTAAGGTTGGTTGTGTTTGTCAACCATTTCAAAAATATGTTGTCAATTTCTTAAACAATAATTATGGGGGACAAATAAATGCTTGTGCTAAGAACAGTTTTGGTGGTTGGCAAGTATATATGAAAAACAAAGGAAACAAGAAGCTTTCAATAGAAATTGTTCCAATGAATGGAGAAGATGTAGTATATGCATTAGGAGAAGAATCAAGCATTACTAATCCAGGATTGAAAGCAATAAGCATATCAATAAAGAAACATTAAATTATGTTAAATTTAACACAATATGTACAAATCTTTGAAGGTGGAGCTAGTGGTCACATGATGCACGTTGTTGATGAAACTGACTTCACCTGCCAAGATTTGCTTGATTTGATAGATGATTTGTTTGGAGGTAAAATATCTAATGCTACAGAAAAATTAGATGGTACTAATATACAAGCATCTATGAATAATCAGAATGAAGTAATTTTCATAAGAAATAAAGGTGATATAAATTCTGAACGTGGTGGTATGACTATCCAAGATATGATTGAAAAATGGAAAGACAAACCAACTGTTCAAAAAGCCTTTGTATCTGCTGGTAAGACACTTGAAAAGATATTCAAGAGAATTGGCAATAAATTCTTCAATCCTGATCCTAATACAAGATTGTTAGTGAACTGTGAATGTATAGTATCAGGTACTACTAATATCATGTATTATGATGATGACCAAGTTGACTTCCACAATATCTGGGTATATAAGAAAGAAGGTGATGAATGGAAAAAGGATGGTATAACCAAAGATGGACTTGATGTTATTCAAAAGGCTATAGAAAAAGATGACAAAGCTAAGCTTACACCTAATGTAATTATTCAAGTTACTAAAGACAGCAATAAGTTTGCTAATGAATATAAGAAAAAAGTTATAGATTTATTCAAATCAGAAGGTTTAGGAAAAGATGCTACTATAGAAGATTGGAAAAAGAAACGTTTTGAAAGTATAGCACCAGAATGGATGACTGAAAAGGATGCATTCTTCAACAGATGGTTCAATTCTGATAAGAGTGTAAACATAAGAATATTGAAGAAGAGCTATCCAGAACATGTTGATGAGATTGTTTCTATAGATAAGAAAGATTATAAGAAATATGTTAAAGATGTTATCGAACCTATTGATGACCTGTTCTTAGATATGTCAAATAAGGTAATTGAACTTACATCTGGTTTGATTAATGATGGTGTCAAAGATAAGGCAATAATCAATTTGAAGAACGAAATAGAAGCCACTAAGAATCTTGTTGATGAGAAGGGTACTCAAGAAGATAAAGATAAGCTTAGGGATCAATTGTTAAGACTTCAGAAACTTGGAAATAAATTGAATTCTACAGAAGGTATTGTATTTACTTGGAAAGATAGAATGATGAAGATGACGGGTTCATTTGCCGCTGCTAATGCTATTATAGGTGCTAAATACAGAATTAAATAAGCTAAATAAAAGTTGAATTTTATTTCAATTTTTCTATATTAAATTTGTTAAAAGAACAAATTATCAATAATAATTTTTAGTAATTATGATTATAAAGTTAATATTCAAGAAATTCAAGAAATCTAAGAAGGATATAGGATTGAAAGAAGATACAGTTAAAGAAATGCTTGATAAGTTAGGTGTTTATGAACTTGGCAATATAAGTGACGAGGATCTTATCAAAATAGCTGGTATATATAAGAAGACAGTAGGTAGTAAATATGATTTTGAGCAACCTATTGATTGCGTAGCTTGGCTTCAGGGTTTGTATGATGGAGCATATACTAATACAGATGATAGTAAATATGATGAATTCGGTGAAAGACGATTGAACTTAGGTATGCAGAATTTGGCTGAAGATCTAGATGCTAAGAAATTAACAGACGAAAGACATCAATATCCTGAATTGATCCCGTCTGCTAAGGTTGATTACATACATTGTTATATCTATGCATTTGAATTTGCTAGAGAAAATGGATTGAAATGTAAAGAGAAGAAAATATTCAAATATAAAGATGGTATTGAATGGAATAAAAAATTGAAATAGAAAAATTGGCTCAGTCTTAAGACTGAGCCATGTTTTTATTCTGACATTTTTACTTTATACCATTCATTAAGTATTCCTTCTTTCCACTTTTCCAATCTACATATTAATTTGTTTCCAAATGCATAAGATGGGCCAGTAGCTCCACCTAAATGACAAAATCCAGTAATTACAATTCCTGGTAAATTATCTTTACCATAAAAAAATACTCTAGTATTATCCGAACCACTATCAGTACCAACATAATTGATTGGGTATATAGATTCAGCATATTCTGCAGGAACTCCACCAAAAGTAGGATTAGCCCAACACCATGCACTATTATTTTGATGATTCTTACCCCATGCTTTTAATCCAACCAATACACCATAGTCAGGTGTATTGTATTTAACTCTATTATAACTATATAAACTATCAAATGGTTTATTAGATCCTACATGAAGACCTGCTCTCATTTTATCTGATTTATGAGCATCCCAATATACAGTACCTAATAATGTTTTTTTAATAGTTGTACCAAGTATTTTTTTTCTATATAATTCATAAGTATGCTTAGCAGCAATTGGTTCATTTGTAAATGACGATGTGCATCCATTTCTATAGTGTCCACCATCACCAAAAATATTTTTATAATATTTATTTGCTGTTTCTAACATAATTGGTGGTCTCCACCCATTATTTCCTCCATCAAATAAATTTATATCATGGCTTGCAATTTGTGCATCTTCTGGTATTGTTCTTACTAAATTCGCAAAATAATACAAACCTCCATTACTGGATATTTGTATATTTTTCTCATATTGTTTCGCCGGTAACCAACCAACTTCTTGTCCATAACTATCATATCCAAATGAAGGTATTAATGGGGCTGATCCAAAAAACAATCCGCCATCACCATCCTGTAAACCTATTACTGCACATTGTCCATAATCATTATACCGGCCAGTAGGTTTTTTTAAAATATTATTTGTTTCTGTACCAGAGTCTGTTCTTACTGCCATACCAGTTGCTGATGCATCTGGTAAATCTTTTGCACTAGTGCTACTATAATTCCATAAAGGAGATAAACATACTCTTTTATTTGTAATATATAAATCTATTGTAGTATCTTGTGTTATTTCCCAGGATTTTACATCATTTAATATAAATGTATCTGCATAATTAAAAAAAGAATAATGGTAAAAATAAAAACTATCAACATATTTTAAATCAAATCCCAATGAAATATTTTCTATAGATACTGTATCTCCATGTATTATATTTAAAGTACAATCACTTATACTTTTAATAGTTTCATTATAATAACTTCCATCTGGTTTATTTATTTTAACATTAAAAGAATAATTCTTATTAAATGGTTCAAATGTAATATCATTATTAGGCCATAAATAATATAATATAATTTTTACTGTATGACCTTTATAATTAAAATTAAAATAACAAGGGTTTTTTCCAGAACTAGGATAATAAGTAACAAAGATTAATGGCATACTATCTACTTTATCACCTTTAGATGAATAAATATAAGTGGATGAAACTTCAAAACTATAATGATTTTCATTAATTACTGATAATACATCATTTTTTATTGTTGGTATATTATGGGTACCTTTTACCAAACTTATGGAAACCCCATCCTCATATCTCTTCTCTGTACCACTCTGAGTGTATTTAAATAATGACTGACAAGCTTGAAATTCTACTTATCAATTATCTATTTTTATATAAGATATTAGACATGAACATCATGTTTCTTCAAAATTAGTTCACCAATATCACTCTCATTTGAGATGATTTGATAGTAGGAATTTTAATATAGAATAAATCTATAAAATTAAATAAAATTCAGTAAGAAATTAATGATGTTTACAAAATATATCACAGCGGTGACTTAAAAGCGTCAGAGTACACGATAATTGATTTGTAGCTATTTCATTATATCACTCTGACGCTTTCTTTAAAAAGAAATAATGAATTAGTCATGAACAACTTAGCACTTATCAAATCATCTCAAATGAGAGTGATATTGGGTGTTAGTTTTTTGATATATTCATGATTTTTCTTAGTCACTTATATTCTATAAAATATATTTGAAAGAGAATTTATGGCTACAGGAATATGCTACACTCAGAGTGGTACAGAGAAGAGATATGAGGAAGATAAAGTAAAAGGTGTTAAATTATTTGCATGGCCAACATACACTCACTATATAACCACAGGATATCCAAGCACTGTTTATGTTCCAATTGATAATTATACCTGTGTGGATATGAAGACATGGCCATCTTATCAGAAAAATCCAAATTTTAAATCAAAAACATGTGCATATTATGGTATGTTTTTAGATCCTGGTAACTTATGTATGTTAATAAAGGAATATGGAGTAGCCCAATATGATTCATGGTATTCACAATATTCTTACGCATACAATTCTTATGGATGTAGTGAAAGAAGTAAATATAATACAAATCAATTTATAACTTATTTTGAAAATAGAGATATTGAATTATTTAATTCAGATAGTTATAATTTGGTAAATTTTGCAGATTATAATATGGCAGGGTTTGGAGTTGAAAAATTTGGACTCATGACTTTATATGGTGAAGATTATAGTACCAGAAAATACGATAACAATAATTTTAGATATTACTTTGCTTGTAGACTTACAGCAAGGCCAGAAGATATAAATATGATGAGAGTATATGGTAATTTTTCTTCGACTAATTTCAAGATACCAGATAATAATGTTATTATAGGAGCAAAAATATCGAGAAATAGTACTACATGGTATTATGCACCTTTAAGGGCTACAATAAAGGATCAATTTAATAAGGATGTTTATATTAATGAAATCAGTGATATAGATGTTTTTAGTTATTTTAGTATTATTTCACATAATTCACTAAATTATTCTTATGCAAATGATGTAAATAAAAATTGGCATCATTTTGCAGTAACTGGTGTTGACAATAGTAATTATAATAGAACTAAATATGCTTATACTTATTTTGGTGGATTAAATAACAAATCAACATTTTCTATTAAACAGAATAAGATAAGTTATTGTGAACACAGGTATATTGCAAAAGTAAATTATAATTCACAGAGTACTACATATATACATCATCCTAATAATTCAATTGTTTTAACAGATATTTTTGTGTCTGGATCAGATCTAGTTTTGTCATTTACATATTTCAATCTAAGGGCAGAATTTGTAGAGTGAAATGGGCTTTCAATTAATTGAAAGCCCATTGATTTTCATTATATCTAATATAATTACAAAGCACTTCTTGCAAATCATATTTTCTTTCTACACCTATCATGCAATATCTATCATGGTCCATCAAATCTTTAATATCATTATCATAATGTTCCATGGCTCTCTCATAAGCAAGTCTATCTTTTTCTAATCCACTATCCTTCCATCTTTGACGTAACTTACATAACCAATATTCTTTGATATTCAGATTAGGCATCACATTTGTATAAATCAGATTTCTCTTTTCTAGTTCATCTCTAACCAATCGATGAGTACTGCACATCACATTGATACCTTGCATTACTAAATCTTGTACATAGTTTACATAGATTTCTACCCAGTTAGTTGGTCTTTCATCATTTCCTTTCATCAGGCTAGTTTCTAAATCTATTATAGAAACCCATCGACCATCTTCCATTTGAATACTGTTACCTCCTATGCTTGTCTTTCCTATGGCAGGATATCCACAAAATATGTGACCAAACCTACAAAATTTCTGATCTATTATCTTATTGTTTTCTAAATTGTTTTTCATTTTCATTTAAGCTGTTTAATTACTTCATCAAATATATAATTGTATTTAAGTTCTGTTACTCTTTCTATATGTTCATCTGTATGGGGCCATAATACGTCTTTAATATTAAGAGATTGTCTTCTAATATTAAAATATGGAGTACCATCCATCCATGATTTAACAGTAACACTGGTAATATCCAAATGACCTTTATATTTTTTATCCAAGCCATGAATTTTGACATATTCATATACAGGCATGAATGTATCTTTTAACTTAAGTTCTTTACCGATAGGAGAAAGATCCATTTTATTAATTTGCTTTAGTTTTTCTAAATATTCATCAGCATTATATTTCTTTCTTTCCATTCGATAACATATAAATGATACAGGAACAGTAGGTACTTCATCTGTTTCTGGAAAATCATCAGATATTGGATAAATTTGATCTAATAACCAAATAATATATTGGTTATTTACCTTGAATTGACATAAATTACATGACTGACGATGATCGTGGCTTAGTTCCCATAATTCTTTACTATATGGCATTACAGCAATATATGTTTCATTCCATATTGGTTTATTTAATTCATCATTGAGAATACTTCGTTCATCAGATCTATCTTTATTGATACAATATAATTTTACATCATTTGGAATAAGAATCTTATCTACATGTGAATTATATGCAAATCTCCAAATTTTATATTCTTTATAGTCTTTATTCATTTTATTTAATTTTTTAATCCTCTGGGTATATCTTGACACCTTGCTCTTTGAACAACAAATATATCTTATTTGCTAAATCGTAAGCTAATGGGTGTGGTTTCCCAGTAAGACCTTTCATACGCAGATCAAAGAAATGTTCCCAATCTTTTGTTGTACCACTCATCACCAATTCTGTAGCTGTTGAATTAGGGAGTACAGTAGCTGCTTCTTGCGCATTGCAACCCATCTTACATAACTTAAGATATGAATATTCTGCACGTTCCATCTGTTTTACCCATTCATCATATACCTCATTTGAAATCAAGAACTTTCCAAATGTTGGTTTCAAGAACTTAAGCTCATTATCAAACTTATCTTTACCATAATTACAATAACGAGATGACTCTTGGTTGAAACTGAATACACGATGGCGTTCAAACTCATTTGCAATCTGACGATTAGTTATCATTCGTACTGTGATTCGTCTGATATGATTTATTGGTTCATAAGCACACTGATACTTAAGTACATCTTCCATTTCATTTTCAACAATTACTCTATAGTTAGTAGTAACATAACAATAATTGCCATCACTATTTGTTTCACTATATTTGTTGAATGAAAAGAACAATGCATCATCTCTCTTACTTCTTGGCAACTTAAGATAGATAGTACAATGTTCCAATGTTGACAAATGTTCTGAATCAATCATTCTAGACACAAACTTTTCTGCACTACCTTCTGTTATGAGATTCAATGACTTATAGCAAGTTCTGCCTGCAATTTCTACAATCTTCTTACCCTCTTCAAGTGTTGCTTCACCTAAACTTAAAATCTCTGCTGTTTGGTTATCAATTACCTTCATGTTGTTATTTTATTAATATTGTTTAAAACAAATCAAATTCCTCTTGCTTCTCTACTTTGGTTTCTGATTCTTCTTTCTCTTTCAATTTTCTCATGCTTCTTTCTAGCTTATCTTTCTTATAAGCAAACTCAAATACTCTGTTCAAGAAATTCTCATCATATTTGAATGCTGGCATATATGCTTTATAGATTTCTCCTTTGTTTTTACCAAGAACTGCATCTGTATTCTCATATTCTGCTTTAGGTAAATTCACTATCATACATTGAACATGACTAGCTTCTGTACCTTCTGGTAAGTAATTCTGCAACAATGCTTCTTTATAGTTGAATACTTGCATAGTATAAGTATACCAATCAAGATTAAGGAGTGTTTGAGCAGGTCCAAGCAATGTTGGTGTCCATTTATTCCCTTTAGTTGATATGCATTCATTTGACTTCCAATCTATAATGATCCAAGTATCAGTACGTTTGTTGTAGAATAATGCATCCAATCTACCTCTCACATAGAAATCATTGTCATTGATAGTAATTCTATTCCAAACTTCTATTTCTCTACCAACAAATTCAACATCACCAGACTTCATGATTCTTTCATAGAACTGGTCAAATGCCTTGATATGTGCCTTCATTCTTTCATCAGCATCAACATCATTATCAAGCATGAATTCTTCTATAGTGTTTTTATCTCCTTCTAGCTTGCATTCAGTATAAGCATCTAATTTCTTACCATAAGTTCTAGAAACATTAGCTTTCTGTTCCCATAAATCTAATATCTCTTTATATGACAATCCAGTCCATTTACAGTTTATAGTTTTACCTTTTTCTTCACATTTCTTTGCTATAGCTTCTTGGTCAAACTTAGGACTGATATAGCCATTTACTGCACTAATTGTAACATACGGAATATTCTTATCTACAAACTTATTATCTAGATTTCTTAACTTTTCTATCATGTTCATTTATAACGTATTTTATATATATTATAATTTAATATAGTAATTTATTTGTGTTAATTTTAATATTTTGTGCTATATATAATATAGAATATTGATAGTGTTGATTTCAACAAAAAAGGCAGATCTTAAGATCTGCCTTTCCTATTCAATTTATGATTGTTTTATGATTCCCATTTAGCATATTGGGATAATCTTATCATAGTGTTTATTAATTAATATCAAATAAATTGTCATTTTTTACATAGCTTCCAAGTGAACAAATTGCATCCTCATTCACTTTGCTAAGTTCTTCTTTGAATTCATCAAATAACTTCTGAGCACCATCTGGCATCATCTTTACAAAAGCTACTTTATCATCATCTTTGATAGCTTGTCTAACTTTAGTTGCTGATATACCATCTATTGCTGAACTTGTTTCATCTCTTTCTACAACAAATACTTTAAAATCATCTGGAAAATCCTTCAAATATTTCTTATTATTAGCCATGGATTTGTACATCTTTTCTCTATCAGTACCACAACCCCAAAGATGAGCAGAATAACCTTTTTTAACTAATTCTTCCCCTATCTTATCTATGGCAGCATTCTTTACCCAAATAATATCTTGATAGAAATCTTTACCATTCAAACAAGTATCTATTTCTTTCTTTATTAAGTCATCAGAAAATGGATGTTTAGAATCAAATTTAGTGTTATGAATAAGACACAACACAGTTGGATACTCATTTTCTTTATATAATGCTTCCAATATTGATTGATGACCAAGTGTAAATGGTTGAGTACGACCTACCATTATGTTGACATCTTTCTTCTCCATATAAGTTATCTGAAATTTATATACTCAATTTAAGTAAAAATAGATTTATAAGAATTGAACAATCATCAAATTTGATGATTATCCAATTCATAGTATGCTCGATATCCACATAACAAGAATATTCCTATATAATAGATATAGAAGAATCCAATCCAAATATCAAACAAAATCAAGAATGGCAATGATATTATCAGAATGAATGGAAAGAATTCAATAAATACTTTTGTTGCCCATATAAACAAGACAGCCATTGCTAGAACCCATACAAAAATATTTGATGACCATCTGTCAATTTTCTTAATTCCGTTATTTATCAATGCTTTCCAACTCATCTTTCTTCTCTTTCTTTTTCTCTTCTCTCAATTCGAGATACTTAATTACATAAAATAACCAACTTACAACAAAGAACAGAACAATATATGCTATATATGGTATTGGTAATATTACAGAATAAAACAATAGAATGACAATATTGACAATCATCAAATTATACCATTTTATACTCCAATATGTTTTTTGGTCAAAATACTGTGGATCACCCATAATTTTCTTTCAATTTATTTAGTTCATCCCCGTAATCAAATGCATTCAAAAGCTTATTGATAATTGCTTTCAACTGTTCTGGTGTAGTAGTATCATCTATAGCATTTACTCCAGACCAAGCAATACCTGAATATTCTGATCTTTCATACATACAAATACTGTTACCAATAGCAGTAGAATTAGAAAAACAGATTTCAATAGACTTACCATAAAACCGTGGTCCATTATACAAACGTTCTACTCTATCAACAATCATATAGTTAGTAGAAACATATACTGCACCTAACATCTTCTTTGTAATTATGATCTTTCCAACAAAACGTTCAACATCATATTTCTGAATTTCAATTTCATCAATCTGCTTCTGAATCTTTTGTTGTTCATCTGCTAACTTATTTCTTTCTAATCGCAGATCATCTTGCCTTTTCTGCAATTCATCGAATTTTTCTTTCTCGATCATTTTTCCTTCCTTTATATATTTTTATATTTTAATCATGTGGTTCATAGGTATTAGTATGCTTGTAATGTTCATACTCCATACTGAATAAGTACCATCTTTCATATTTTGTCAACCAACTGATTGGACATACTTTATGAATATCTTCATTACCAAAGAAGATACCATTTTCTACACAATAGTATTCACGTTTCTTACCTGTTTTAGGATCAATCAATACAATGAACTTCTCTCCAGTATTCTCATCTACATAATACTTTTCTACTTCTGTCTCATTAGTATAGACAAGTACCTTTTCATTGTACAATGTATCATATAGAACGAATGCAACTAATCGTGGCAATGGTTCTTTCTTTGGCTTAGCATAACCAAGTTCGTTGAAGCTTACCATTGTTGCAGTTTTTCCATGCCATTTTGTTTTAGCTTCTTCAAAAGCTTCAACATCTTCTTGAGTCATCATAGATTCTACTTCATAGATGGCTGTAAATTCACAACAAGGATTATAATCTACTCGATAGTTTACTAAATATTTTCTCATAATTATTATATATTTTAATTAATACATATATAAAATAGAAACTTATTGAAAAATTTCAAAATAATAAAAAGGATGATCTTAAGATCATCCTTTCTATATATTTTAGTTTATCATCTTCGAAATTCTGTCATAATAAACATTTGACATGACTTTACAGAATGTACCTTGGTCAATAACAAACTGATCAACAACATGTCCACCATTAGAAATTGTTACCTTAATATCCAATGAGTTAGGAGAATTCCATCCTTTGTTCATTGGTCGCATCTCAGTGTAAGCAACTATTCTATTTCCTGGGAACATTTTATGTTCTACCATGAACTGGGTGATATGGCTCTTTTCACTAATATAGCATTCAAATGAAAAACCATATTCATTTTTCCAGTTTACTTTTCTATTGATATATCTCATAGTCTATATAATATTAATTGTTTACTTGAAGTTCTTGTACTTGTCAATGTACTCCTGTGGAGCAAGAACATTAGTATCATCAGGAACATCAGTTACCTTAGCTTCTGCAATCTCATCAATCTTACTTGTTCGCTCCATTACAGTCATTTCATTAGTATAGTCACCCATCAAATCACTCAAGTCAATATCAAACTTAACTGCCTTAGAACATGAATTAGCAATGTAAGTTGAAATCAATGTAAGTACCTCTGCTCGCTTCATCTCAATTTTGTTGCTAAGCTTAGCCATTGTTGCATTGACACTCATTACCTGATTCCTCAAATTATCTAATGATTTCTGAGATGCAGCAATTGACTTATCAAGCTGTTCTACCTGCATTACCATCTGCCCACCAACATTAGGATCTGATTCAGGATTTTTCTTCATCTTCAAGATAGATGATACAATATTCTGCTTTGCATTCTGTAACTTAGTGATATTGCTGTTGATATTTGATTCGGTATTTGTAAGATTTACAATTACTTTCTTTACTTCATCAACCTTTGCAGCTTTGTAATCATCCAATGCATCAAGCATCTCTTGCTGGATATCTTCTGGTGTTCGCAACTTACGATTCAGATCATCCATATAATGTGAGAACTTCTTCTGGAGAGTACATGCTAGCTTCTCACCAGAACTCTTCTTGTAATTAGCCTTTTTTCGACCACTAAGATAGCATACTACTAAGAAAGTTACAACTACAATTACAACACCTAAAATTACATTTGTTACCATTTCCATTTTTATTTACTTAATTTATAAATTAATTTATTAATATCTGATTGCAAATCTTCCTCTGCACGTTTATTCAATACATTCTGTTTTGATCTGTTTCTTCTTTCATTCTCACTATAATACTGTGTAAACTTACCATAAGAAATGAATGGAGCACAATAAAAGCTTTCAATTATTGTATTTCCTGTTATATCTTCATAGTTATATCTGTTTTCAGACTTAAATACCCACCTGAATATGTTTACAATAAAATAGAATATTACACAGATGTTTGTACATTGATAAAATGCCCACCAGAATCTTTCTGTTTCACACATCTTTTCTAGACTAGGTATGTTACTGTGACAGATAATGGTTGTAAAGAAAACTACTGTTGTAATAGCAACAACTGTATAGATAACAAAAAATGATATGTCACATACTATCAAATTGTTCTTTGCATCTTTCTTTGGAAGATACATACATCCAAAAATTCCAAGCAAATTTGTTCTAATCCATTGTAATAATTTATTATTCATTTTTAAAATAATTTTATTTCTGTACAGATAAATGAGTATACAAATCACCAATAAATGTATCAAGATTCCATCTTCCTGTAGTAGTACCATGAAAACGGTATTTTGTACCACATTTAGGGCATTCATTTATCATCATCAATCCAAGATCTCCGCTATCACACCAACCAATTACATGATTAGTATCTAATGTTTGGCATTCTGGACATCTGAAATCTTTTACATAAGGATCTGTTGATTCTCTTTTCAGTTTCAACAACTTATCCCATTTAGAACCTAATAATTCTTTCCAAGTCTTTTCCATTTATTTCTTAATTGATGTTACAATATCGTTAACTACAGGACCAAAGATATCTTTGATATTCCAGATAATTGATTCAACAATTATTTTAAAGAACCAACCAAGTACAAAAAGTAACAATACACAACCAATAAAACCAATAAAATCTACCATATCTTCAGTTCTTAATATCACTTCAGTGATGTTATTAATTTTAATAATTTTAATTTTTACATAATAAATATAGAATTTCTTTAAAGAATTTCAAATAAAATGAATCAAAAATATAAAAAAATACAAGGGCTACCTCTTTCATCATTACAACCTATGATATTAGGAAAGAATGTTGAAATGATAGCCTCATGTGATCTATTTCCAAATTTTTATGCTAGTGGAATAGTATATAAAATTGAACAACCATCAAATATCTGTATCATATATGTAAAAGAAAAGAACAGAATAGTAAAAGTTGATGGTGGCATGAACGGTTTGTCATTTATTTATCGGTAGATTTTTACCAATGATTATGATTTAATGTTCCATTTTCTCTTGCTTCTTTTACTTGTGCTTCTCTTATCTTTATATCCAATATATGCTTACCTAATGGTTTCAAAAATGGCCTAATTGTTTTTTGTGCTGGATATTCTTCCTTTTCTTTATTATAGCAACCAAACCATTGATTTTCTACATACGAATCATATAATGCATCTTCTTCTGGCTTCTTTAGTTCTCCTGTTATGCTATTGACATTGTTCATCATGGAAAGAATGCCTTCCCAATAGCAAACATCAAATACCTCTCCATCTCTCTTTTCATTATATTTTGGTGCTAGAAAATCAATATGAAGAGAAATATGTTTAAACAAAGTAATTTCTATATATGGGTCTTCTTCATATTCAAGCATCCCATATTTGCTTTTCCAACCTAATCCAACTCCATATATTTCTAATATATTCATTGGATCTACACCATGATACTTTTGCCAAAATCTAAATTTCATCTTTGGCTTTATGAAGTATTTTCTTCCATACTTCTCCCATATTTCTAATGGGTTTTCCCAATCTATTTTGAATAAATTATAAAACTTCCAATACATAATTATCCGAATTATTTAGTTACTACCATTCATCATATTCATAATGATTTCTTTCTTTTCCTGAGTCATATTTTCTAATATCTTATCAGTTGCATCTTTCAAAGTCATTTTAACAGTTGATAGAGAAACACCTTCATTTTCTGCAAGTTCTGATACTGACATACTGTAAGGCATACCAACACCATATCGTTTCTTCATCATCCTCTTTGCTGTAGGTGACAATGGTTCCAACAATTCATCTATAGCATTTCTCAAACTAGATATACGTTCTTCTTTATCTAACTTATTGTCTTCAATGATGAATTCATCATTAGCCATCTTGCTTATATCATTGTCATGATAACAATCATCTGTATAAGGATTGATTCCATCCAATCTTATTATATCAGCTAATTTTGTTCCTTTACCAGCATTAGGTACTCTTACAACTTGACCTTGTCTTGATATATCTACTAATATGCTTGCACGAATCCATTGAAATGCAACAGAAGCAAACACTGCAGTCTTTACATTCTTATCGACCCAAGAATAGAATTCTGATGTATTGTTGAATCCATCAACAGGTAATTTACTTAATGTTTCATCAAGAAGCTTATCATAAGTAAATCCTTCTTTTATTATATTCTTAGCCTTTTCATAACATATAGGACTATTCTCATCACATTCCAACTTTATCTTTTGTTTGATAGAATTTCTCAAATTTGCTTTAGATGTATCAAATCTGTCAAATGCGGCTATCAATCCTTCATTACCAGCTTGAATCAAATCATCAAATGGCATACCAAGATTCTGATAACGTTTAGCACAGTTTACAACTAACTTCAAATTATTCTTCAAGAATATTTCTCTGTTCTCATCACAAAATACTAAATCATCACATTCATTTTGAGGATGCTCTATATATTGCTTCTTTACTTCATTGAAGTATCTGTCTATATTGTTATCAAAGGTCTTATCAGTATATTGCTTTACTAAACTTGCTCTTGCTTTCTTCTTAGCTGCAAGATATAATGTAGTTGCATCTGTTCTAGAAATAAATGGAGCTATTCGTAAAGCCTCATCTATATAAGTACAAATAATATCCTTTTCATGACAATCCCTTATAGCTCTGATTTCATCCTTCATCAATTGGATCCAATCTGCAAGGAAATAATCTTCTTCTATACCCATCCAAGGACCAAATATAGGATATTTCTTTTTCAATGTTTTGACAAAGTCAACAATACGCTTTGTATTTGCTTTATTTATAGTTACTTTAATACGTGGCACTTTTTACTTTTACATGTATTTTCCATACAATTAAAATAGTAAAAATACCACGTATTATTCAAACATATAAATGTTAAATATTATTAAAATTTAAGATAGAGCCTTTTTGATTTCATCTAGCTTTTCTTTATGCTCTTTTATTTCTTCTGCTGTTGCCAATCTTATAGTAGTATGAAGCCACTTGTTATTTTCTGGAATATGGAATTCTTCAGTATCATGATCTTTAACCAATGGAATGAATCCAACTCCTGCATCTATACCACCAGCTAAGATTTGACAACCACGATGCCAATTTTTATCAATATTGATGCCAAACTTTGGAATCTTATCATTCCAAGAAAATCCAGTAACTTCAAACCCTATATAATATCCAATACTTACAGGAGCATTCTTACTTATCTTGAATTCTTTTGTCTCAGTATCATATTCCATGTTGGATGAAACAACAACCATATCACCTTTCTTGATACCATTGCTTGTTATATACTTATCTTCAAATTCTTTTGCAACAAACTTTCTGAGATTGTCTGCCCAATATACTGCTTTGTTGAATGCATAATAAGTATCGGCATCATCTACTAATCTTTCTGTACCATCAAGATCATTAATTGCAAATCTATCTTCCTCTATGGTAACATTACATCTCTTAGAAACTTTTACTTTCTTAAACTCCATAGTGTATTTTATTAATATTAACTTATTTATTTTACACTTAAAATATAGTATATAAAACAAATAAATTTCAAATAAAATTTCATTTTATTGGCTTAAAGTCAATCTAATTGGGTTCACTACAAACCTCATATTCGCTGGCTCTATTACTAGAGCATCACGCTTTACATTTATCTTATTGCAACCTAGTACCATTATATTCAAAGCACCATTTATATCTGCATTTAGTCTAAGACCATTCTTTGTAACAAACAATCCTCTTCTTATCCTAGATCCAGCATATACTTTGTGCTTACAAATCTTTTCATTGTCCATAAAGCTACACTTTGAAGTGTATGCTTCATTTACTATAATGAATGCGATACCTTTTAGCTTGCATTTATATTCTAGCATTTGTATTAGCATATTGTATGGTATTGGAACAAAGTTTTGATTTACAACATGTCCTAGCTTGATACTGTCTTTCCAACCAACATTCTTTCCTACAATCAATGTATTTATGTTGTTTGATTCCATGTAACATACTATGGCATGACTTAGCTTATGCATGAAGTCTTTTACTTTTCTGTTTCTCTTACCATTCAAACGCTTTATTCTCTTAGTTGTCTTAGTCTTTACCTTAAATTGCAACTCAGCTTTTCTCTTGTTGTAAAAGTGATTTATTACTTTCAATGGTCTTCCATTGTAAAGAACAGATTGAGCTGAGTTAGAAGCCAAGGCAACTATATTGTCAATTCCAAGGTCTATGCTAGCATAATTTCCATTATCCTTCTTCAGTTCATATTCTACTTGATATATTACTTCTACTACTATATGATTTCCTTTAGGTACTATTCTTACTTGACATACATCTTTCTTGTCACAATTAAGGTAAATGAAATCAGTCTTGTTCACTTTAAGCCTTAAAATACCATCCTTTACCTTGATACATTGACTGGTATATACAAATACATACCTTCCATTTTCTTTGTCTTTATACTTAGGAAGTCTGACTTTCTTTTCTTTATTCTTAGCTGACTTTATTCTTTTGAAGAATGAAGTATATGTCTTATCCACTAAACGTAATATTTGCTGGCTACATTGAGTGTATGGTAAAGCAAAATAGTCTGGTTGCTTTGTATCATATAATAGTCTATATAGCTTAGAATAACCAAGATAAGTCTTGTCTTTACTATATTGCTGTCTTATCTGATACAAAGCTTGATTGTAAAGATTCTTAGAAAGCCAACACAGTCTATCAAGAGAAGCATAATTCTCATGCTTCTGCCCTATGATAATTTGTTGTGTTAGCTTAAGTTTCATATAATAGAAATAAATTTATATTTTAATATAGTACGTTATTTGAGTTAATTTCAATATATTGTGCTATAATTATTATTTAACTGTAATAGCAATATGATAATTGCCATCCTTCATCGTAGTGGTAAACATATAAGCTGATTCTACTGGTTTATTGAGAAAACAAACAGGAATCTTCTTCCATTCATCATTAGAAATAACACCACCTACATACTTTACTTTTACAATAGGTTCATCATACAACTCATGGTGATTGTAAATTTGTACAGTACCAACACTATGGCATTTTCCATTCTGCTCTAACTCTTGAATATCATTCAACATTGACTTCAATGGAGTACCAGAATCAAACTCTATAGAATAAAGAGCAACCATAGTCTCTTCATCCAATTGCTGAAAATTTAAACCAATCATAACAATTTACCATCTAGAACCATAAACAAAACCTACCACTCTCATCTGATCACCAAACTTATCTTTAACCGATACATTTGAATGACCTTTCTCTTCAACATCATCAACAATGACAACTTGATCTTGTGATACTCCGGTCATATCACAAACATATTCATTGACTTCATCCAATGAATCAAAGTTCACTGTTTGTCTAGTTGAATCGATATAAAATATATATTTATTGAACTTACTACTCATCTCTCAATTTTGATAGAATTTTTTCTAATGTATATAAATCAGAATTCTCAATATTAGCAGTACGTAAAGTATCAGTATTCAACATCAAGCTCAATTCAGCAATATCTTTCTTCAACTGCTTTTCTTTTCTAACTTTCTCTTTATATTCATCAAGAGCTTTAGTAATGCGCTTGTAATACTCATCATTACTTTCATACTTCTTCTTAATGATATTTACATTAACATTGTAAGTAGTATTGCAGTTGTATGCTTTGTATTCATGTTCATCAAACCTTACTTCTGTATCTGAACCATATTTTTCTATTGCTTCATCTATAATAGACTTCAAATCACCTAAAGTAGTATGCCCAAATGTAGAATCTGTGGTTTGAAATCTATTATCAGGAATTCCAAATACTTCACCTTTGCAATTTCTATTGTCACAATCCCACGAGTATTCATCTTTTTCTCTTGAATACTCTATCATTGGCACATTTTCTGGCCAGAATCCTCTAGCTGGAACAACAAACCCTGGATATTCTCTTAAAATATCCTTTACGAGATCATCCAGGGTTTTTGCATTCATTTCTTTTTCCATGAATATTCTATATTAAAGAGTTTCTACTGGATCAGAAGTATTGAATGTAAAGTTGTCACCAATAAATTGGCAATAATCAGACTTATTGATTTTGTAATACTGTGGTGTTGTAGTATGTACATAATACTCACCATCTTTATCAGTTGCCTGAATACCGATTACATAGTCATTCCTTACTACCAAACCACTAACAAATGTATAGAACTCTGAACGAGAAAGACAATTCTTGAGATAATTATAATCACTAACATTAATCTTATAATACTGAGATGTTACTGTATGTACATAATACTCACCATTATTAGATGCATTAGGCTGAATTCCTACGATATTTGAAAACTTAATAATCAAACCATTTGAAAGTACTGCAAACTGTGAATTACTTGACTGTGTCATAATTTTTATAATTTAATTTTATATTTGTATTTATATTTATATTTTAATTCTTTAATCAAACAAACTTACTAGATAATCTTCAAGTTCACCATCGATATCCAAGCGACCACCTTGCCATGCTTTATCAACATCCATACTGAACCATCCACCATCTACCGTTCTAGCAAACCAGATTAGATTCCTATCATAATCTTTGATTTCACAAGCAACAATATAGTCAGTTGTATTGTTCCAAATCCAATCATGGTCCTTAGATTCACGTTCAAAAGCCTTCTTGACTTTATCAGGTGCATCATCATATACCATTACTTGCTTTACTGTTGCTTGATACATTCTGCTATATGAAATCTTACCATCGTCGAAAAACATGCAAGTCTGATTTACCTTTGGAATTGGTTTCTCATCAAATTTCATCTTCTTATTAATCATCTTACTCATAGTTTATAATCATTTAAATTATTAGTATACTTCTTCACAATCCAAATCTTCAAGATAGGCATTGTCTGTATCATAATTGAAGAACTCATTTATACCATCATCATAAGCATCAATGATACGTTCTACATCATCAAAGTCAAATATAGGAGTACCTCCGACACTGTAGATTGATACTTCTTTGTTACCAAGAATCTTATATTTGCCATTCTCATCTTTCTTTGAGAATGCAAGATTAATAGTAAGAGCGTCATCATCAATAGTGAAAACAGTTGAAGTATCACCAAACTTGCAATTGAAAAGATAAGTATCTCCATTCAAGAGATTTACAACTGCTTTATCGAAAGAAATTTTATTTGTATTCATCATATTCATAATTATTTTAACATTATAAATATATAAAAGTTGAATTAAAATTCAAACTTTTATTTCCTGTTAACTTTAGTTAACATATAGAATAAACAAATAAAATTTCAATCATTTTTCTATTTATTTTTTCTCCAATGACAATCTTTCAGATAGTCAAAACATGACTGACCACCATCTTCTTTATCTTTATTGTATTCAGATAATGCATCAACAATCTTTGCAATAGACTTGTCATTTACAGTATCAGGTACTTCATAACTAAGAAGCCAATCTACTTCTTTCATGATATTGTACCATTCATCATCAGTTTCATATATAGGGGTAACAGACTTAGCTGCTGTATATGGGAACTTGTCAAAACTTGCATAAACAAGACCTACCATCAGCTTTGCAACATCAAACTCTTGATCTGTCAAAGTATTAAATATTGGATTAGCAATCATTCTATTTACATACTTACTTGCAAGTTTCATGTATGCTTTAGTTCTGATATCTGCTTTCTTCTTATAAGAACGTTCAATCTCGTCTTTCAATCCATCAATATATGTGTCAATAGAATATTCAGACATCATGAATGTATAGTAGTCCTTTGAAATCTTTGGCATCTTAGGTCCACAAACCTTAATCTTAAGCTTGTCAAGCAAATCCATATTGCTATCTATATATTCAAAATCATACTGGATAGGACAATACTTTCTTCCATTGACCTTGATTAAATTATTGAAGAATCTTGGCTTTGGAATCAAGTCATACATCATATTAGGATCTGATGTATCATTTACAATATACTTGCATCCATTCTTCTTCAATGAATAGATAATAGTAATATGATACTCTCTTGCAATCTTTGCAGCACACTCCCAAAAATAATGTACTGGATTAAGGTAACTGTCTTCTTTGATAGGCTTGCAAATAAGACCCTTTACTTTACTGATATCTGAATATTTATCATCTAACCATTCATTCAACAACTTGTTTGTATGCTTTTCAACTAATACATTCAAACTACCCATATATTCACCACATGTTCCGTGCTCCATATCTTTATAGAGGAAAATATCGATATCAAACAAACTTGCACACTTTCTAAGTTCTTCAGTCATAATCTTTATATATTTATATTATTTTAATTCTGCTTACAAGTAAGAAGGTGACCAATTATATACATAATCAACCAAAGCCATGATATTTGAATATCCAACTTCTTCATTCTTACCATATACTTTATACACATGTTTCTTCATGATGCTTCCACATTCATTAAGTACTTCCATCTTTCTCATCTCACCAGAGAATTTGATGCAATAGTCAATGTACATTTCAAGATAGTGCTCACGAATTCTATCATCAATAAATCTATCCTTTCTACCACCAGGTACTAAACAACCTATTGGTAAGTCATCATAATAGAAATACTTCTTCTTATTGTTCTTGCAAAGACCTATAATGAATTTGTATAATGTACGAACATACATTCTTACAACATTAGAAGTACCATTTGGAAATTCATTTTTCTGTACTTCATCTTCTATATCTGATACAAATGTGTAGAAGATAAGTTGTGCTTTCTCTCTACACATTTTCTCCAATTCTTCTGTATAATTCTTTATAGTTTCATTGTAAGAATTCAAATGATGGAAATTGTACAAAACTCTATTTGATGGATAATTGCAATTGCTAGGTGCATCAGGACCAAACTTATGAAGATAATTCTTCTGCAATGCTTCATGATAAAGCTTTACCAATTGTGGAGCACTAGATGGCTTAGCAATGTATGTAATAGCTTTATATCGACAGACACAAGTACAATTCAAACTCTTTGCAACTCTACAAACAGTTTCCCAAATAGTAATATCATACTTATCTTTGTCATGATCTTCATAAACATAGTCAATAACAACAGTACGAATCTTATTGTATTCATACTTCTTTCTATGAAGAATGAGTTCAGTAACAGTTACATCACCACTCTTTAACTTCTTTCTTGACAAACCAATGCAATGTTCATCACTCTTAAACTGAAAACCTACAACTGTAATCATAATTGAAATAAATTTTTTAAGTTAAATACAACCAGAAATTAAGTTTGCTTGATCTAATCTAGTCAAGAAATCAAACTTTGAATTTGGAGAACTTGAAAATGGATAAAAATCTCTCATCAACTCACATTCACCTAACTTTAATTCTTTTAAGATATCAGTATCATTTTTGATGTTGAATTCCCATCCAGACCAAACTTCAGTTTCATTTTTGCTATTGAACAATATTTTCATTGTAACAATATTATTCTCAATCTTGATACTAATTGCAGAAAAACCAATTGGTTTCATCCAAAGCGGCTTATTAGGTTCCATCTTTCGGTAACCCATTGATACTAATGCTTCTTTTAATTTTCCCATAATCATCATTATTTTGTTCGATTAAAATATAGAACAATCTTAGGAAATTTCAAAATTTTAATATGTTCCTAACTTACAAAATGAAAGGATAGAATATTTTAGAATTGTGAAAGTAGATTCATAATCAACTCGCTCTTTTCTACAGATTCTATCACCCCACATCATAAGTACTTTCTCATCAACAGCATTTTTGAATTTAATAGGATGTTCTGGTGTACTTCTTGTATCTAATACTAAAGAATCAATATTCTCTACTATCTTATCTGTCTGCATACACCGCTTTACAACTTTATAGCTTACTAGAAACTTCATGACTTATTTGTTTTAATATGATCCTAACTTGCAGAATGAAAGAATAGAACAATTCAATATTGTATATTCATATCCATCAATAAATCTTTCTGTATTGCAAATTTCAAAACTCCACTTATCTAATACATTTCTGTCAACAACATTATTATATTCAATATGATGCTTATCAGTACTATCTGTATCTAATACTAAAGCATTAATATTTTCTACAACAATATCATTTACGTCATTACGTTTAGTTACCTTATAACTTACTAGAAATTCCATAATATCAATCTCTTTTCTTATAACGTTTAACTACATTATATCTCTTGCCATCTCTATATAATAGCCAATCTCCAATATCAGAAATATCTTTAAATTCAGAAATGGTACCATATTCATCTTCAAATACAACAGTTTGCCATTTGCGACCAAACCAACCAGATGGTACAATCTCTTCAACTTGATAATAGACTTCATCTACCCATTTGAATGTACCATCATCTTGCTTCTTTCTCTTATGTTGACTTACTTCAACAATACGATACTTCAATTCAACACCTTGTCTGAGTTCACATAATGCTTCTGTTGCATCAACATCAACAATTCTCTTCTGTTCCATGCTTGTATAGTTTATTCCAATAATTCTCAAGAATATCACACTGAATGTTGTGACTGAATGTTTCATCAAAAATCAGCTTATGCTGGAAATCAATAGCAGTAGCAAATGGATAGTCACGAAAATACATGCTTGGCATTTCTCTATTAGGATTTGAAGAAGTCAAATCCAGAAAATCTGTTTCCATTTGTTCTGTTGACAAATTACTCTTCAATGGTACCATCTTGAATAATGTAGTATCAGAATCAACAGGAATTCCAAAAAACATAAACTTTACATTATGCCTAGAACTAGTACCAAGGTTGAAGAATGAAACACAAATTTCCCAACCAATCAAATTATCAAGCTTAGACACATAAACCTTATGCTCACATAATGAAGTGTTCTTGAAACCAAAATATTTCAAGCATTCTTCAATATCTTTCTTAATCTCATTTTCTACAAAAACAGCATCCATCATAATAATTAATTTTATTTATTTTCGATTCTTTGACTTGAACAACTGAAACAGCAAGTTATGGAACCAACCATATTCCCATACATTGATATTCAATTGACTTATGAAATGTAAAGCAGAATCAAAAGCAGTACATTTACTGCATATACTTACATCATCTCTCTTAGGACAAAGATCAGTATCTCTGTTGCAGTAAACTTCTACTTCCTTCTTATCAGGATTATATATACAATGTAAGCTTACTGTATAGTAATCATTTCTGTTATACTTTTCTGTAAAGAAAAACTTAATATCAGCAATACAAGTACCTAAGTAGTTACATTCTATAGTATGAATGACCTCAGAACTAGAATATCCTTTATCTAGCCATTCCTTTACTTTTCTTTCAAATTCTCTTTCACTCATGCAATCTCTTTTACATCCAATCCAAATCCACAAGTAATGAGATACTTGTAATCTTCTTTAGATACTTTATAATACTGTGATGTAATAGTATGAATGAAGAACTCATTCTCATTGTCAGGGTTTGGCTGTACACCGATAACCTTATCCATATCAACAACCAAACCAGTTGACAAAATCACATACTTCATATTTGCTTCGTTCTGTACTTTCATATTCTTTATCTTTATATTAATATTAGTATTCCAAACAGTTAGAATTCTTCCACTTAGTAATTCCAATAGGAGCAATTCCAAAATCTTCATTCAACAAATCTTCAAGCTTTTCAAGAAGGAAATCAATATCATCCTGAATGGTATTTCCGTTCATCAAATCTTCATCGTACTCAATAAGATGAACTTTATTAGATACCATCTTCAAACCAGTATCTTCATCCTTAGTAGTGGTTTCAAAAATAAGGTTAACAGTACCATCTACTTCATTCATAGAAAATACTGCTTTAGTATAATCTGTAATCTTCAACTTAATACCGTTAGAATCACCAAGAAGGAGATTTTCGAAAGCGTCATTTGTATTGTTTACAATCATAATCATTAAAATTAAAAAGTTGTTTCAAAATTCAGTTTGTCAATATTTGTTTGACATACTGAATATAGAAACAACTTCAAAAATTTCAAAAAATTATTCAGCTGCCTTAATATTTATTCGTTCTTTTATTCTCTTCAGAATCTGAACTGTTGGTTCAATCTGTTCAATAATCTCATCCATAGGTTTGTATGCCATAGGAGACTCATCCAATGTTGACTTGTTGACAGAAGTTGAACAAACATCCTTCATCTCTTCAGTAAATTCATCCATAGAAAGATTTGCCTTAGCAGCAGAACGTGACATCAATCGACCAGCACCATGAGGAGCAGTACAATTCCATTCAGCATTTCCTTTACCTACACAAATCAATACACCATCTCGCATGTTGATAGGAATCACAAGTTCACGTCCATAAGCAGCATTGACAGAACCTTTACGGATAATCATATCATCAAAGTCAATATAATTATGCATAGTATTGATGACACGTGCTGTTGTAGCACCCTTGACAATCTTAGTATAGATTTCTGTCATCTTATCTGAAATAAGCAAATGATTGTACTTAGCATAAGTCTGTGCAATCACCATATCAGTAAGATAACCAATCAGATTCTCACCATTCAAATAACCAGTAGGAACAGATGATACAAAGTCTTCCTTTGCATTCTTGATTCGCTCATTCCACTCTGACTTAGGATATGTGTCCTTTATCTTTTCAATATGCTTTGCCCATTCTGAACTGTCAACATGATAAGGCTTGTTTGCAACATTCATCCAGTACTTTGCTACCTTCAAACCAAAATTGCGAGAACCACAATGTATCATGATATATCCATTACCTTCATCATCAGTATCATAAGACAAGAAATGATTGCCACCACCAGTAGTACCTAATGACTTCCAGAAAGTACCTTCATCCATACCAATTCGCTTCAGCATATCAGAAATGTACTTTTCATTTACATTTACATTGTTCACAAAATCTGTTGTAGCAACAGCTCTATCAATAGCAGTATTGCACATCTTGTAGAACATCTTCTCATCAGCAATCTTCTTATCATAGATAGTGAATCCAGTAGGAATATCCTTCTTCCATCGATGTTCAAGTAATGCATAAGATTCCTCTGGACATGGCTTTGACATCTTGATACAAGTTACCTGACAACCAATATCCACACCTACATGGCTTGGATTGACCATTGGATTCTCCTTATCAATAGTTGAAGAAAATCCTATCACTATCCCCTGTCCACAGTGTACATCACACATCACTCTTATCTTCTGATTCTTAAATGCAGGACAGTCACAAATACTGTAAACCATCTTCAATGCATCTTCTTCAACTGTCTTTGCAAAAATCTTGCAATCCTTATTGTACTTACCAATTATATTGTATTCCATTATTAATTCAAATCTAATTTTGTAAAACCTGTAATGACAACATGCAATTCTGCTACTTTACCTTCATTTTCTTGGCCATGTGAATATGTTCGTTCATTCAACTGCTTGGCTTCTTCATCTTCTAATATAGCTGTCCATGTATCTAATGTATTTTCAGTAACATTACCAAACATGTTGCACCACATCAATTTTGTACATTCATAGAAACCAGAAATTCCAAACATCGCGGTATAGCTAACTTTATAGTTGACTAATGCTTTTCTTCTCAATAATGACATATCTGTTTACTAATTATTAATTAATTCTAGGATTCCCCTGTTAAGCCCCTGGGTCACACAGGGAGCGGATAAATATACTGAAGCATATTCTATAAAAGGGACTCATTTGAGAGTCCCTGTGTGAATTTATTCTTCATTCAACTTAATGAATCTGATCTGAGTGAGAATAAACTTACCTTCATTTGTCTTTGCAATTTCCTTAAGTTTCTTGTCAACTTCTGGACGAGTTTCAGGAGTGTTAGGAAGAGGTTCTGTCATCACCTTGATGAATTCACCTTTACGAACTCCATCAGCTTCATCTTCTGAAACATTCTTCTTAATTACAACTAACTGAGTCTTGTCATTGGCATCCATAACTGAAGTAAGAATCTTACCGTAAGCTGCTTCCTTAATGAGGTTGTTACGGAGAATTCTAAGCTGCTGCTCTTCTGAAGTAAATGAATATTCCTTATTGATTTTATAAAGGTTATCAACATTTTTGTGACAAGTATCTTCAAGTTCATTTGCAAATTCCTTGTTGTTGATAATCATTGCAACAAACTCATAATACTTGAGAACTTTAATGCTTCTTTCATCGAGATTGTTGATTCTAACATCACCATAAGAACTAATGTTCAAACGGAAATCCCATACCTTTTTATTAGTATCCCAATTATACTCATAAGAAGGATAGATATCTACTTCATAGAAGCTGTTGTTATCTTCTGGTTTGAAGCTTACATTTCTATCAGAAGCGACATTGACATGGTACTCAGTAATGTTGAACTTCTTCAAAACATCATTCACTTCGTTGATGTAGTTAGTAACAGCACTTGTATATTTCTCAGCTCCAACCTTAGTAAGTTCATCAATCTCATTCAAACGAATATCGATAGACTCAACTGTTGTGTACTTAGCTTTAACTTCTGCGTAGTTCATAATCATTCAAATTTTAAAAATTAAACATCTTATTTATTACGCATTAAATATAGAACAAAACATATTTTTTTCAAAATATATTCAAAAAATTTTCAAAAAAAAAAAATGGAACAATCAATTGATTATTCCATTTTTATTTAGATATATTGCTTCACAGCTTCTATGGATTTACTGAATGTATTCAAGAACATGTTTGCTTGACTATCTTCTGCAAAAGACAACAATCTTGACCACCCAGTAACTTTTCTTACATCTAATTCACCATTATGGACAGCAACAGCCCAACAAGGTGTTCCATCATCAGATGGTTCCCATCCTCTTCTGTAGATATCTCTCAATATCAGAATCTTACCAAGTTCATACAGGTCATCTTTCAATACAGAATTGTCATCATCCTCATAAGAACGAGCTTCATAAAATGAATCTACTGCTTCTTCCCATGACTCTGGAAAGCTTTCTATCTCATTCAATGGTGGCAATTCTTTCCAAACTTTCTTCAAAGATTCCCACAACATAGTATCATCTTCCATATAGACAATCTTGTTGTTGTCATGAAAATCAATGTAGAATACATGGTGAGGATTAGCTAATTCAATACTTTTGAAATCTTCTCCAACAACACCTCCACAAGCCATCAATCGATTCATGACACCTAGTGGATTTGATGGGCAACCCAACACATATATAAACTGATGATCTTTATGTTCTTTATATTTCATTTTACAGCTTTACAGTCATCCTATATGCTAGTCCATCTTTTCTGTTTATCAAATCTGCTGTAACTTTCTTAACTTCTGTATTGAAAGTATAATCAATAGATTTGTCAGAATTCTTGACAAACGTATAGTCACTATCTATATTTGTCATGTCTAATGACATGTATATTGGTTTTCCTTGGTCATCAATACCAGGGAAAAAGAAGAGATGACTTTTGTCATCTCTCTTGTATAATGATACAAATCCTGGAAACATGTTATATTCTTTAAATTAAACAAAAATACTTATATTTATCTTTATATGAAGAATATAGAATATGTATACAAATTATTTCAAAGCATTGAGTGCTGCAATGATTTTTTCTTTATGGTGTACTTTGATACTCTTAGGTCCACCAGTAGGAATGTGCCAAGCAATCTTTGCAATAACTGCATCTTTATCTGTTGCTGATGCTATTTCATCTAACCACATCTTTACAACATCATAAGTTACACCACAATGCAAACGAAGTTCACGTTCCAAACCTGCGTGACCATCAGCATCTTGAAGTAGTTCATCATGAGCCCAAGGTTCAGCTACTTCAGGACCACAGTCATTTGATGGTGTTGATGGAGTTGGTGGATCTGTCTTACCATCATCTGGATCCTTAGAAGGTTCTGGGGCTTTATAGATAGGATTCTCCTTACGATGATTAGCATCTTCTAACTTGGTTTCTTTATCATCATCATAATGATAAAGATACTGATCCTTTTCAGTACCTTCTGTCCAGTAATGACCTGACTTGCAATCTTTATTAGGACAATGACCTGGTTTGCAAGTACATACATGGTCAGGATTTGAACAATCACCAGCAGGAGGACAATTATCACCACTATCACCAGTATTTTCTACCGGATTTTGTGTTGGGTTCTGAGTTGTATCTTCTGGTGTATCAGAACCAGAATTTGTAGTATCATCCTGGATTGGATTTACTTTTACTTCATCATTCAAAACAACTGTTGATTGCTTTGTTTCTTCTGTATTAGTTGATTTCTTTGCCATTTTCAATTCAATTTTAATGGATTTAGTTAATTAGTTAAAAATAACTTCAGGTGTACTGAAGAATGAAGTACTAGAAAGAGGTGCTCATTTTAAGCATTTCCAAATAAGTCAAACTGGACTGTGCCATTACCATTCAACAATGGGAATTTCATTACTTCAAGAAATCTGTTCAATGGATCAAGAACATTCTTTTGCCATTGTATTGCCTTATCACATTGTGGTGCCCAAGATGGAAGTTCACCAGATGGATATCCAAAGTAATCTGTTTCAGCCTTCTTTGTACTTCCTAATCTTATATTGTAATACTTTACTTTCTGTCCTTGTACAATACGAAGATTTCTCTGATTGTTCTTCTTTGCTAAATAGTTATATCTTGCTGCACATTTTACAGATACTGGAGTCTGTTTTGCAAACATCAAATCTTCTTCATCACACAAAACATATTTCTTGTAATTACCAACATTGATTGACTGAGAAATATCCTCAATAGGAGCTGACCAGAATTTCTTCTTCCACTTTTCCAATCTGCTGTTGAAATAGAGAATATATTCTTCTTTTGACATTGTACCGGTTTCATAAACCAATGACCTTGTCATATCAGTAATGATTTCCTTTGCAAGCTTAGGAGAAGTTGTCTTGATAAGCTCAATTCCAACACCAGTAATCTTTGAAGGTGTAAACCACTTGCCTTTTGAATAAGACATAGCCTTCAAATATTTCTTTTTCTTCAATGTAATTGTTGCCTCAGAAACAGTTTCCAACTCAAACTCATGAATTGAATGGCAATGACGTGGATTGTACATATCATTCATCCATTCAGTATTTTGCTTATCAAGAAACTCTTTATTGAATCTCAATATCCATTTGATCTTATCATCTCGTTCTGGAATGCTTGCTAAAGTTTCTGGTGTCCAACATCTGAAGAAATCACCATATTGAGTATATACAGAATCAGTATCACTATATTCACTAACATGTTGCTCTCTAAACCAATCATGCTTTGACTCATCAAGTTCAAATCCAAATTTTTCCCACAAATCCTTTCTTTTCCAAATATCTTCATGGAAAAACTCTTCAAGTCTATGCCACATGAATTTTGTCAAGTTTCTTGCTTCACATGTAATATCACTTGCAACACGCATATCATAGAAATAAAAGAATCTGTTTGCACATGCACCGTACGCCGAGTTATTTAAAAGTTTACTGCATAATTCCAACATTGAATTCTCTTCAATTAGATGTTCCAAGTCCTCTTTATATGTTTTAAGCTCTTCCAATGAAAGTGAATATATGTCCCTTCCATCAAGCTTATCTTTCATAAATTGCTGACACTGCTCAGAGAAAACTTTCTTTTCTCCATATTTCTCTACGTTATATTCCATTTTTATCTTTATTTATTGCTATATTATATATGATTTAATATAGAAAATGGACACTACTTTGTTCAAAGCAATGTCCATTTCATTTACAAATAAATAAAGGACTTAGATGCAGTCCTTCAAGAAGTCAAGCTCATCATCTGTCAAACCAGTTACCTTAGCGGTCGGGAACAATGTGTTGTGAATCTTGACTGCAATCTTGATCTTTCGAGCGAGAACTGCCATAGACTGAGCTGTGGTATTCACCTTATTGAGAATCTCGACTGGATTAATTGCCTTCAAGTTAGTGGCAACATCTGTGGTATTTGTAATACCCAAGTCAAGTGAATTCTCAAGGTCATTCTGCATGTTACGATAGTCCTGTACCATCTTAGCTACATCCATCTCAGACTGTGTCTGAATTGATCGTGTTGCGTTCTTTACGCGAATATCCTTTACCTCTTTTGCACTTCCACCAATAATTGACTCAAAACTCTGCATAATTCTTTCTTAATTTAAATTGTTAAAATATTTGTTTGTTGTATAATTAAATACGTTAATAATATAGAAAAGCTTCGAAAAATTTCAAACTTATTTGAATTATTTTCTACAAAAGAAGCATATCAATACCATTGTCATTTGCAACATCTGGTTTACTCACTTGCTTAGTAGGCTTAGGTGCCTTACGTTTAGTTGAAGTATTGATAGGTTTCTTTTCTTCTTTCTTTTCTGGTATATATAACTTTTTTTTATTTGGATCGAATGTGATAGTTTCATTAGGTAACTTTTCTCTAATGAAATCGATATACATATCTATAGTCTTTTGCAAATTTTCAGCATCCACCATCAAATTCTTGACTAAGGCAGTCAAAACATTCAATTTATCTCCATTGACTATAGTTTCATTAGTAAAAAACTTACCAGGACCATAATTCTTACGAGAACTTTCACTTAAATCTCCAATTAGATCTTTAATCTTATCTAATTTCTGTTTTGTTATTCTCTCAATTGTCATGATAATTCTGTTGTTTATCCGTAAATAAGCTCATGAGCTCTTTCATAACTCATTTCTGCTACTTCAGCATCACCTGACTGGATTGAATAACTTGGCTCAAAACAAGCTCTAAAATCTAATTTTCTTTCATTCATAACTTTATATTATATTAATTATTATTAAATGGATCTGCTGTATAGATGCATAAGTCAAACTTATCAAGTTGAACACCATCACCAATAGTAAACTTGGCATAATAGCTTTCTGATGCATCACCAGTTTCTTTACCTACTTCCACTTCGATTTCATCATCTTTAATGTACTTAAGCACATTAGCTAATGTAAAAGAAGCACTTTCTTCATCAGAACCAAATTCTTCAACTAAATCTGGTGTAATGAATTCCATTACATGATATTCGAAATCAGAATGTAGAAATTCATTACCAGTATACCAATTGAAAAAATTCTCTATATTTGTCTTTACTTTGTTCATAATCATTATATATTTTATTAACGATTATAATATAGAAAAGCTTTAGAAAATTTCAAAATTTAATCAAAATATTTTGACAGCATATATTCAAGATCAAGATATACATAGTTAGGTATGCCAAGTACCTTACAAACATGCTCTTTCAACATGTTATAATGTATCTGACAATATGCATCTGTATATGAAACTGGATATTGATGTTCTTTATCATCCTTATGGTAAAGGCGCGTTCCATATCCATGTGGCAATCCTGGCAACTCCATGTTATTGCATACAACAAAATCACTGAAATTATCTACTTCACCTATGATTTCATTTGTCAATTCTACCTTTCCATCACGATAAGCTATCATCTCCTCTATCATCTTTCGAGGAATCAATTTTACAAACTTTTCCATCAAATCATCATATCATCATTATCAGAACTTGTATAGTAAGGAACTTCTTTCTTTGCATCTGCTTTCTTATGAACAGTTGTCAATTCTGGTGCCTCATCTCGCTTAATATACTTATTGTTTTGCGACTTGGTAAGCATCGTTTTTAACAATTCAATCTTATACTGAAGATCTTCAATATGCTTTCTTAGAATCATCTTACAAGCAACACCCATATCATAATCATCAGTACAGAAATTGCTAGCATCGCTCAAGAAATTTCTTGTTCTATTGAGTTCTACTTCAGCATTCATCAATTTGTTGCTGAGAGTATCGGCATCTTGCTTTGTAACAATATCCTTAATATCCTTAATTAATTTAATTTCTTCCATGTTTCTTCTTTCTGTTATTCAAATATCTATTATAGAATGGTTTTTCATCCATAACTAATTCTGCTCTAGTAGGCATATAAGTCTTTTGTACTTCCTTCATATTGTACTCAATATACCCATTGTCATCAATGAACATCATAGTAGTACCTCACTTTCTTTATTACCAAATACATTATCTTTTTTGCTCTTATCAAGTTCATAAGGGCGCATAGATCCACAAATGAATGTCCAACCTTTCTTCAAATAAGGCTTGTCAGAAATATAAGACAAGATTCTCTCTCGTTGGCTAGGACTAGTCCATTCCTTTTCCATTGTATTGTTTGGATTAGTACAATACATAGCCATATCATCATCATTGAACCAATCATCTGGGTCTGGATCTGGTACAATAGTATGATACTTACATTTCAAACATTTCTTATCACAAAACTTCTTTTCGTTACACATAATCATTAAATTTTAATATTGTTTTATATAATTAATTGACGTATAAAAGATAGAATCTTTTGTAGAAATTTCAAACAAATAGTCTAACTTTTAGAAACTTTTCTGCTATTTTTATATAAGACAATTTATAAATTGTTTGCAAACAATAAATATATTTACAAATAACCATAATTATGGCTTTAACAAACTTAAACAAGCTTTTTGTTCGTGTTACAGAGGCTGGTCTTCGTGATGCGGTCATTGCCAAATCTAAGGAGACTAACAACAATAAGATTTACTTCTTGACAAAGACCCAGGAGATTGTTACTCAGGGTGTTGCTTATGGTCTTTCTACTGATGTTCAGGCTCAGATTGCTAACATCAAGTCTATCTTGAAGACATTTGACAACAATGGTAAGGGTACTGAGGATTCAGTAAAGGCTGCTATCGATGCTGTACAGTCTGCACTTGATGCATATAAGACAGATAATGATGCTAATCGTGCTCTTCTTGTTAAGACAGTTGCTTACAATGCTACTACTAAGACTATCGACTTCACATCAGAAGATGGTGTAGTTCATTCATCTATCAAGGCTAGTGATATTATTGGTAATCACCTTGTAGAAAGCTCTTCTTATAATGCTGTTACTAATCATTTGACATTGACATTCAAAGGTACTGAATCTCCTGTTGATGTAGATATCGATCTTAGTCAGATGCTTGATATGAATGATGTTGTTTCTGGTGATAAGACACATTTTGAAGCTAAGTATGCTGATGGTAAGCTTACTATCAAACCAGTTACGTGTAATGTAGCTGATGCTAAGGCTGCTGTAGAAGGTGAACATGCTACACCGGCTGTTACTGGTCTTGTCGATGCTCTTGATGTAAAGACTTATATTGATGCTGCTGTCAGTGGTACTAGCTCAGATCTTCAGGGTAAGATTGATACTATTAATGGTAAGCTTGATGTTATCCAGGGTGAGGAAACTGTAAATGGTTCTATCAAGAAGGCATTGAAGGAAGCTAAGGAATATGCAGATGGTCTTAACACTACTGCTACTACTACTATTACACAGGAAGTTACAGATCGTAAGGCTGCTGATGTTGCATTATATGGTGAAGCTATTCCTGTTAGTGGCCCAGTAAACACTATCAAGAAGAATGCTGACAACATTGCTACTTTAACCCAGTCTCTTACTAATGAGGTAACTGCTCGTAAACAAGCTGATACTGATGAGAAGACTGCTCGTGAAAAAGCTATCCAGGAGATTACAGATGCATTGGCTAATCCAGCTACATTCTGGGAGGATTACACTGCTTAATCTCGAAGGATATGAATATGGTCAAGGTGTCACCCGGGTGACACCTTGATTTATTTTTAATCAACAAAATTGAACAACAACTAATGGGAAATGTAAAAATATCTGAACTACCTTATGCATCAAGAATAGATGATGATGCATTGGTTGTTCTCGTTCAAGACCATGCTAATAAAGTTGTTACTGTTGATGAGCTTTCTCAAAAGATAAATGAGAAACAAAACCACACTATAGACCATCTATGGCATGAACTTAGAAGAGCAACAGGTATGGAAACCGTAAGAGCCATATCCAATACTGTTTCTAATCATGAATATAGAATAGATGGAATAGAGAAGCTGAATGGAAAGCAAGATTGTCAATTGGCTAGCCTGACTAATTCAATGCGTGAAATTGCTGCTAGACAGCATTCACATCATGATGATATCAATATATTGCAGACTGGTGTCAAAGAAAATCGTCGTTCATTAGCTTATCTCAATTTCCGTGTGGATGGTGTTATTAAAGATACTTACACATATTTTAATAACATCAGTCAAATTCAAGCTGATTTAGCAGCAGCAATTAAAACTCATAAAGATGATTTAGCATATACTTATAAGTATATAAAAGAAGCAGCAGAAACTGCTCAAGAAAATTGTTATACTTACACCTCTACAGAGGTAGATAACAATTGGACATACACATATTCAGCGTATGCCTATCTTACTGACTTTGTTCATTTCGGAGGTGATGAATACTGGGGTATAATAAACGGATCCACATATAGTTTGTATGGTACTTGGGCTGATAATTATGTCCCTACTAATACTACTACCGGTACTACAGGCGGTACTACTGGAACCAATAAAAATCAATGTACTCCTGGATGTTCATGTGGACAATAATAAAAATAAAAATTAAATATAACTAGTTATAAAATAATATGGCTGATTTAAAGAAAGTCTTTATTTATGTAAAAGCTGATGCAACTACTGATGCTAATTCATTAAAGGCACAAGTTGTAGCTACCAGTAAAACAGACTATAATGACAGAATTTTCTTCTTAGCTGATACTGAAGAAATTGTTACTCATGGTCAAGTATTTGGTGTATCTGAAGAAACAAAGGCGCATCTTACAAATCTTGATAATGCTATCAAGAAAATCACTGGTGTTGAAGGTATTACTGCTGATGGTACTTATGAAATTGTAGATGATACTACTAAATCTACTATTGCTAAATATGTAGCAAAGAAAATGACTACGGTTTCTGCTGCAACTGATTCTGCTGTTACTGTTACTCCTCAGGATGTTGATGGTCACAAGAACTATGAAGTAGCTGTAATAGCTGATGAATTGACAGTAGTTACTAAGGCTGGTAAGCTTACTTCTGGTTTGCAACTTGTTTATGCTAATAAACTGGCAGAAAATAAACCAGATGGAATTCCTGCTAATCACCCAAGCATGTATCTTGCCGACAAGGATGGTACAATGGTAGGTACTGCTGTTGATGTTAATGATTTCATCGTTGATGGAATGATTAGCTCAGTAGAGTATGTTGCTCAAGGTGAAGATGGTCTTCCTGCTATCAAGATTACATGGAATGCCGATGGGGAGAATAAAGTAACTTATATCCCTATGAATGATGTATTCAAGCTTGAAGAAATTCATACTGGTACTCCTACATATATTGCAGTAAAGAAGACAACTCCTACTACAACAGATACTCCTCATCCTGGAGATGTTGATGGTGGTATGTGTTATGAAGTTAATGCTGTAGTTGATGCCACAGACTTGACTGTTGCTACTACTGTTACTCACACAGCAGAAGATAAAGATCATAATACAGAAGAAAGTTATACTGCTTCTACTACATCTGGTTTAGCAAATAACAACTTTGCTGATATTAAAGGTTTAGCTGATTCTACTAAGGTGGCCGCTAAGTTCAAAGCTACTGATGAATTGATTGCAGCTGTTGCTAATCGTGCTATTGAACGCGATAAGACTTTGACTGACGGTATTGATAAAAAGATCCAAAAATTACGAGAATCTCTTGACCAGGAAATCAAAGATCGTGGAACTGGTGATGCTAATCTTCAAACCCAGATTGATGAAATCAATTCTACTGAAGAAGATATCGTTGCTCATCCAACATCTGTAAATGCTAAGATTGCAAAACTCCGTGATAGTCTTGCCGCAGAACTACATGCTCAAGATAATGCTACTCATCCTCTTGTTACTGTAAGTCTTTCTCAGGAAGCTGGTAATATTAAAGATCTTGCAGTTACCACTAAGATAGCTACATTGATGTCTGATACTAAACTTGATAATATCGATGGACAAGTAGCTGTAGGTAAAAAGACTTATTATTTAAAGGATATTACTGAAATTTCTAAGGTTAATCCTTCATTAGTAACAATTCAAGATGCATGGTTGTATGGACAAGCATTGATGACTACTGTAAAGTCTGATAATAATAAGTACATCAAAGTAGAGAATAATGCTGGTAAGCTTATGATTCAATATGAACCATGGGCAGAAATTCATTCAAAAGCTGAATTGGATGCTCTTTACAAGTAATTTCTAACTTAAATATTTCTAATATATAAAGGACAGGACAATTAAGTTCTGTCCTTTTTATTTTTATATAAATGAAACAGTAAGACACCGACAGTAAGACTTACAGATTTTGTAATATATGTTAATCTGTTTGGTGTCATTTATAAATTAACATATTTTAAATTCAAATGGCAAAACTATTTAAAGAAACCACTTTTGCTAAATTCAAAGCAGAAGGTACTCATGAACTTAATAAGATTTATTTCATTAAAGACAAAGGAATGATGTTTGCAAATGGCATGCTTTATTCTCATAATACAACAGATACTGTTACCACAGGTGGTGTAGTAGAAGTATTAGCACCTACTGTAAATTTGACAACAAAATCTCAAGTTGCTATAACTGGATTTTCTGTACCAGATTATGTAGATATTGATCGTTTTACTTTAATCAATACTAATGATATAAATAACATCATAAAGTTAGGTGATGCTATATATAAATTTGGTTCATTAACAGAAATAGAACTTCAGAAAGGTGATGCAATTACATTCATAAAGAAAGGTACTATTTGGTGTGTAGAAATAGGTCTTGGTTCTAAAATGTATATTCCTAGTTTAATACCTGAAAACGGTTCTACTGGTGCCATATCTATTGATTCTACTGGTGCTTCTACTACGGTAAAATACAATAATATGAAGGCTTGGTCTGATACAGCAGTACCATTGAATGCAGAAACATTAAATAAAACATTCCCTAATGTTTCTATTGGCTTTCAAGTAGTTTGTTATAATGCTAATCGTATATATGAAAAGGCAAATGTTCTTGGTGATTGGATAGCAACTGAAATCAAACAAGTACCATTAGGAGGTGGTGCTATTTAAATATATTATCATAATATTTATATATGGATTTAATTGGAGATATCATACCTATGGTAAATGGTGCTTGTACTAATAGTACACAAACAACATTAGTAAGAAAACTTACATTCTATGTTACTACTGCTAGAGAATTCTTTCTATTAAATACACATGGTTCTCATGGTAGTGTAGATAATACATCTAAAGAATACATCAAATATGACCCTAATGGATATAATTGCTGTGACAATAATGATTATCTAGAATTAAGGAGTCCTGTATCATTTGAATTAGATATCAATTGGGATGATAATTCTGAAATAGAACATGTAGTAGCTACTAAATCTGGTTCTTTCTATTATGTAAGATGGTATAGTTATGATAGTGATTATTACAGAAAATATACTGGTAATGGTACAGATGGCCAGAAAGATGTATTGATACCTAATTGGGCATTTAGAAATCACATATTCCAAGGCACAAAAAAGGAACATGTAGTTACAATGACTTTTACAAAAGGTTATATTGATTACATATATGCATATTATCTTAGATTTGGTAAGTATCCATTGTTTGAAGTACCTGAATTAACTACAATAGATACATCTGAATGTCCATGTGATGTAATAAATACAGATAGATTCTTATATTGTCCTAATCTGACTACATTAGGATTGAGATCAGCAATAAGTTCTAAATATGATATATATCCAAATAGTCTTTGGCAACTCACTAAATTAAAAAATCTTTATATTGATTCATTTGTTTCAGATAGAAATGCAGATAATAATGGTATCAGAAATATTGTCAAATTAAAGAATCTTGTAAATCTTACAATACATGGTGGTGTTGACAGATATATAAAGGAATTCAATGAACTTCCAAATATAAGATATATAAAGATAAGTCAAGATGGCGATACAAGTAATATAAAGACTATATTTTCAAAAGATGGCATAACTAAAATCAATCCAAATTTATATCAACTTAATCCATTATCATGTTGGCAGGATAACACAGATACTGATATGGATATTGTTACAGGTACTTGTTTCAATGAAATAGAAGATTTATCACACATAACAGTACTTCCTACTTTCTTTCAAATACCTAAAGGTAAGAAAATTATAATACCAGAATGGATGGATAGAACATTCAATTTTAAAAGTTTAGATTGGAGTAAGATATTTGGACAAGATAGAATAGATAGGAAACCTACTACTATTGATTTAGCTATAGAGTCATTATATGAACATACTAAACAATTTGGTTATAACCAAAATTATGTAGATGGTCCATATAAAGGAAAAAGAAATCCTTGGTACAATCTTAAATTGACGGCATATTCACAATCCCAGCCAGTATCTTATCGACCAACTGGTATTTATCAAGAACCAACAGGATTTGATAAAGGTGTATCGGATGGCAATCCAACAAGCCCAATGGAAATGCTTTATGTACTTGTAAACAATTACAAATGGACTTGTATAATACCACCAGAAACTCCTATCAATACCAATCCTGGTGAAACATTGAAACCTGCTTCTATATCATTAGCAACTATAGAAGATGAAGCAATTAATGATAATACATTAGAATATGTTGAATATAATACTGATGAGAAGAATGAAGTAGATGGTAGAATATTACTTATTAAAGATAGTAATGTAACAGATATAATAGAAGGTGATTTATTCAATACTTCTGTACTTATACCTAATGATGTTGATATAATTTCATTTAAGACAGAAGATGAAGCTAAAGAATATTGTAATGAAGAAGGATACATATATCCTTCTTCCAAATAAAAATATAAGAATATATTAAATATCAAATCCACTAATCATACCAGTTAATAAAATATTTAGAGTAACAAAATAAAAGAAGAGGAATCTTAAGATTCCTCTTCCAATTTTTTTCTCAATTCTTCACATACCTTATGGTTTTCTTCTTTCATCTTCTTAATAGTTTCTGGGTTACCATCAAATGATTCAATGGTTTTCTTCATATCCTTTTTCAAATCTGCATACAAGTCTGGATTAATCTTAGTCCAATTTTTCTTAGGATCCTTCTTTCCAGTATATTCCCAATCATCAAGAATTGTTTGAATGGTATTGATTTTACACATTTCCCATTCATATTCATTCAATTCATCAAACAATTCATCAACTTCAGTATTCAATTTCCATAGTGTATCACCTTCAGAATCTGATGGAAACACATCCTTTGGTGTACAAATACAAATCTGACGAATCTTATTCTTTATTCTATCAATATTATTTGAACATTCTTCTTTTGCTCGTTCAAATTCACCATAAGAAGTATATTGACAACCTGGTAACCAAACTTCTCCTTTGTAAGCTTTAATACAATGATCTACTGACATGACAATTCTCCTTTAAATATATTCAATTCATTTTTAACTGAAATCTGTATACAATGCAAATCTCAATCCTTCTTTAGTAATGAAATCATGATACTTAGGTTCAATAGTATTGTTCATAGCATACTTCTTGAACATACCTATTTCTCGTTGATATTCTCTAGTATATGGTGTACGATGTTCTGGGTACTGCTCATAATACTCTTTACCAGTAAGAGCACCACAATCATATTTCAGAATATCACCAATCTCATCCATGAACTCATCCCATGTATATGTGCTTCCATTTTCATTAACAATATGTGCATTGTTGGATTCAATGAAATTCTTAATGGACTCTAATACAGGTTCATAATACTTCAAGTCATTTGCATCCCAATCAAATACCCAACCACCTGATCTCTTACCAAGATGGATACGATTTTTGTTGATTTCTTCTTTTGCATCAAAAATCTCTGCTTCAATGGCATCAATATCATAAGGTGTGTTATTGATAAGTTCAATAGCCTTCTCAAGATTCTTTGTTACCTTCTTCTTTACTGGAAGTACTGCATAAAAGTTTGTTCCCATGTTATATTCAAATTATTAAATTAATTATCCTAAGTTAACTCGATTTGATGTACCAATCTTATTTACATAGATTTCAATGTAAGTCATTCTACGGTTAGTACCAAAATCACCACCTTCATCCATGTTGTTGATGTAGACTAATTCATCTTTCATACCATTGATTAAGAACATTTCTCTCAAGCTTGAACCAGTCATTACATTGTCATCATATTCTTCTGAATCACCATCCAAAATCATATAACCATTCTTTCTTGTGATATTATCTAAGTAAGTAAAACCTACATAGTCACCACCTTCATCTCCATAGTTCAAGGAAATCTTCCATTCATTCAAATTAGAGTTATGCAATATTGAAATAATATCTTTGATTGTGAAACAAGAATCATCTTCTTTAATCACAAGAACCTTATCATAATTCTTGTGATTTACAATCTTAACTCCAAATGAGGTATTGTACTTCTCATTAACATTCTCAATATTACTCTTGATAATTTCAGCTTTTGCCATATTCATAATCATTATTTAACTTTAGTTCTTGAACAGAACTGAAAGTGATGTTCATTAACTTACGTAATAAATATAGAAAAGTTGAATTAAAATTCAAACTTTTATTTCATGTTAACTAAAGTTAACATTTAGAACAAAACCTAGAAATTTCAAAATATTATTTTGCATCTAAATATTTTCTTATTTTAGATCCAAAATTTTTCATCTTATTTTTGCTGTAATATCCTAATATTTTATAAAAGGCATACACTCCGCTTACAACAACAAAGAAGATAATGATAGGGATCCAAAGAGGACTAGTTACCCACCACCAAGACCAATCAATAACATTTGTCAACTTAAGTACAAGAAATACTAAAAACAAAACACTTGAAAATGACAATCCATGATTTGATACATTACTATTATTTTCCATTTTATTTTATATTTAAATTTATATTAAATGTTCACACAGGGACGTTAAAATTGTTCCAACTGATAGAATATACTTCTAAGTAATATTCCGCTCCCTGTGTGACCCAGGCGCTTAACAGGGGAACCCTATGTATACCTAGAGATTTTTAACTTAAGTTCTTGAACAGATCTGTAAGTGATGTTCATTAAAAGTGCTTAGCAAGTTCAGTATTTGTGAAGAACATCATATTGATGCATTTAGCCATCCATTCTACTAAACCTTCATTGCATGATTCTTCAAAATACTGACCAGATTCAAGCATAATGTGTACACATTCATGTACAAATGTTTGCTTTATCTGTTCTGATTTTAATGGCTTATCAGATGGAGTAGTCAATGACAAGTTGATTACTTGTTCTGATAAGTTACTGTTACCAAAGATCCAGCAAGAATTATCGTAATCAGAATATACTTTATCATGGAAGCAAACATCTATTGTTTCACCAAATAAGTTGAATTGGAAATCCACGTACTTCTTCTGCTTCTTCATATTTTTCTTTGTACTGGTATTCTTTGCATTATTGTTCTTTGAAGCTCTGCAAACTTTTTTAAAGATGATTTTTTCATCATCATTAATCACGTCTTTTGCAAACTCAGTATCCATAAAATCAACTACTTTTTTCATAATCATAATATTTAAATTTTACGTAATAAATATAGAACAAATGCAGGAAATTTCAAAAGAAAAATCCTGCATTTTGCATTATTTTAATTATTTTACTCTATATTTTAATCTTTGATATTCTCAATTTCACTTGCCGGAATAATCAAAGTATATATACCTGCACTTCCTGCATCACCTTCTACACCCATAGTAAGAATCTTAATTAATTTTCCATTAATTAATAAGATATTTGGTACAATATCAAGTTTACCTGTACCACCGCCATAATAATGACCCCATACATCTTTTCTAGCAGCTGCTGCTCTACTAGCTCTTACATCTCTTTCAAGCTTAATTGGTTTAAAATCAAAAGCACTTGTCATTTGCTTAAGCTTATCATCCAATTCCTTAGTTAGACCAAGTTCTTTTAACTTCTTATTTGTTTCAAGGGCATTTTTAATTTCATGTTTTTTCCATGCCATATTATTATCTCCAGTAGTATGATAATAATCATTTATTTTTGTAGTATCGACAAAACCGTATGTTTCTTCTTCACTTGTACCATTTACATTTTTTACCCAATGTGGTAATCTAGCAATACCTGCTTTGTTAAGGATATTAGTAATACCCTTCTTATCAAATAAGTCAGCCCAATTATCCATACCAACAACATAGTATGGGCCTTTACCAATTGACTTTACAACAACATTATTTATTTCCTCTCTACGGCTAAACCCAATTATTAAATCATCATAATAACTATCCAAATTATCCAACTTTCTAGCATCATCATATTTATCGATGATATCCATGAATTCAGATTTGCTTAGAGCTTCATTTATAAAATTTGTTAATGATTCCATTTTTTTGTATTTCGTTAATTAAAAATACTTTAAATTAAATATTTAAGAATTGTGACTTAAGATTAGGTTTAGATATTTCTGGTTCAGTAACTTCTGGTTCTGCTTCTTCTTTTGTCAAATCCTCAGTGTCGCCTTCATCTGTCTCATTGACAACTCCTTCAGGTTCTTTGCTCCCACTATTATCTCTTTCGCAAATTCGTCCATCTTCCTTGATAGCCTCTTCCTCTTGGTTGGTTTGTTCTTGTACTTGCTCATTTTCTATCTTATGTTCTGATTCTGGTTCTTCTTTTATTTCTTCTTGCTTTACAAGTTCTGGTACTTTATCCTCTTCCTTATATAAGTAACTTGTCAACATCTCTGTAAGCAAAAGTGCAGAAATTGGGAGAATTCCGCCAACGAGATATGTTATAATTACATTACACATCTGGTCCGGCAAGTCTGTCCAAATAAATACTGGTTCTTTGAAAAACCTTAAGTTTTCCATAGAATTAGAAACAATGTATTTATATGACGAATAAACATTACCAAGGATTTGTACAAGTGTAAAAATCAAAAGTTGAACCCAAGTCATGATTTTCTTTCTTTGATTTGGATTAGTAAGCAAACTAAACAATACTGCTGCTTGGCCAATTTCAAAAGTTATAGCAAGCATAACACCTAAAGCTGGAGCATTAGCTAAACTGAAAAATGCAACAGCATGTATACCAGAAACTAAAGCAACACTAAGGTACAATGCAGCAAATAACCCAATATAAATGTACTTTGTTATTTTCTTCTTATTCATTTTATTATTTTAAATACTAAACATTATAAATATAGTTATTTGTCTTTAATAAGTTCACTCTTATTGTTATCAAAAACCATATCTTTTTCTTCAATTTCCAACTTTATCTTATCATCCATATATTTTACAATATTGCTTGACTTTGTTCTCTTGAAGATATCCCATAAGTCGTATAGTAATCCATCATCTGATGTATTTGCAACATCAAACTCTGACCAATCTACAATGAATCTGAGATTTTCTAATGCATACTTCTTCAGGTTATCTTGTTCTCCTTTATAATTGTCATCTAATGATTTGTCAAAGTCAAAAGTACAATGCAACTCATCTTTTGCATCTTCTTTCTTTTCAAATTCAAATCTAGCATCTATGATATTATCTGCATTGACACCAAAATATTCTTTAGCTAAATTATTATCAGATGGCATGCTTTCAAGAAGCAAATCAGATATATATTGATTGATATCATCATCAGTATAGTCTTCTGGTACTTCTATTACAAAGATACCTTTTCTGTTTTCTGGATCTTTTACCTTCCAACTAGCTTCAAAGTCATTCAACCGGATGGTCTGATCTCTATCCTCATTCAGTGCAAAAGGAGAGTTCATTGCCAAGCTCTCCTTCATATATTCTACTAACTGTTTCATAGTTTTATTCAATTCTAATTTGTTCCTGATATTGATCCTTCATGACCTTTCATTCTACCATTTCTCTTCAAACAAGCATCAAATACTTTAGTTGAATTTGCTTTTGATTTGGTGGATTCCCAATCTTCTCTATTCACAAATATAGATTCAGGATATTTCTTGTAATCTGTATACCATCTGATATCATATTTATCTACAAGTCTCCATACATCTATCATCTCATTGAGTTAAAGAACATTTTCACTATCTTTAGGATCCATTTTTGTTGGAGTATCACATTTCTTTTCCAACAACATACATACTAAACTTCTCATTTTATAAATCTTTATGATTTGGGTTCATTGCTTTACAGATAGTATTGATAACAGTCTTATCTGCTTCTGAATAATTATCTAAGCACTCATCATCTTCATATTTATTGCCTTTACCATGATTTAAGAATATAGGGATCAACTTATCTGTATCTATAATATAGAAGAATTCCACTTTACCAGTAATATTAAATAATTCTACAAAAGTAAATGGCTTCTTTGATTCTGAATCATTTATCTTTTCACCAACTCTATTGAATTCTTTTGATACATAATCCCATTTATCTTGAGATATGATGGATTGACGTAAAAAGATTTGCCTATCTTGATCTTTATTAGTAGCAACATATACATTTGCGACAAATTGTAGATCATCATTTAAAATCTCAAGAGCTGTACCTCTACCAAAATTTCTTAAAGATGTCTTACCCCATTTACTCTGGGTTAATCCTTTAAGTCTAACTATAGATTTCTTATCTGCATTATAATAGATGTTGAATTTCTTTTCTTCATCATCTGGATCTTCATTCATCAATTCTTTATCAATATTGTCTTTAAATGCTTGCAAGAACTTTTCTGCTCGTGGATCACCAAGTTTCTTTGCTTTCTTAGCTGCATTCAAATACGTTTGATTTTTCAACTCAAAAACAAACTCATCAAGATTTTCGTTTAAGTATTCTGAAATACTAATCATTTTTTCCTTTATTTAATATATTTATAGTATCTATAATTTTCTTAAGAACATAGATATTGTCATAATTGTCTGGCAATCCTTTTGCATCATCATTCATCATATCAGTCAATGCATTGAAGTTGATACCACTGTCATCTACCAGTTTCTTGAAACCATCTATATCTTTTTGATAGGACGCATCTAACATAAACGCGTCCAATACAGATGATTCTACTCCTTTAGACCAATTATTGAATTTCCATTGAATGTTATTCGCATCCAATTCTTCTTTCATTACTACATAGCTCTTAAGATTAATCATTGCTTTTTACCAGTATTTTTGAACCAATCATACAACTGTTCTGCAAAGTCAACTTTTTTAATGTTGAATGCAACCTTCATAGTATCATAACTAGAATCATGAATTTCTATATACAGATATTCTTTTCCACTTATTGTTTCTGTATAAGCATCAAATGAAATTTCTTTGCTTTGACTTGAAGTAATCCAATCTTCTTTATTAGGTCCACCATCACTATACATGTTCAGATTAGATACTAATTCTGATATTGCTTTGCTTCTTGACAACTTGGATAATTCCACATATTTGTCAATGAATTGCTTGAGAGTAATCTTGATTGAATAACGTTCAATACTACTTTCAAGCAATGCATTCATATATTCAGATAGGCTTTTCATCTTACTTACTATTCTTTATGAATTTCTTAGCAATAGATGTCAATCTCATTTTCTCTATCTTGAATGTAAACCAATCTTTATCATCTACTTTCTTGAAGTATATGAATAATGAAATGAAACTGCCAAAGTTATCTTCATACTTAAATTCAAACTTTTCGTTTAAATTTTTCTTAAGATATTCTACCATCTGTTCAGGTTTATTGAACTTTGGATTACCATCATTGAATTCAAAAGTATCGAATGCAATAGAGCTTACAAGATTGTCTACTATCAACTTCTTTGAATCTTTCTTTATCAAAGCATCAAGAAATTCTTGCATTGTTGAAATGCAAGAATATTCTTTTGCTTTAGATACTATTAATGATTTCATAAGCTTACTCACGATATGCTGTATCATTATCATTTATACGGAATACAGATGGATCAGCATTTCTCTGATCTTCATCATTCAAACACTCCTTGTAGAGAGAATACAACTCAGCAAATGCTTTCTTCAACTCTGGAGTATTCTTAATGTATTGAAGAATTTTGAAATTAGAATTAGTAATTTCTGATGGATTCTTCATACCATACTTAGTCATGATTTGCTTTGCTTTAAGCTTCTCATGTCCAAACAATCCATTCATACTGTAGAATATATCAAGCTGCTTTTCATTGAATTTCTTCTCAAGCATCTTAACAATCATCTTCCAAAGCTTAGCAATATCTTGCTGGTCGAGTGAAGCATCTGCATCTTCTTTAGAATCAACTTTATCAAAGATTCCCTTACCTTCATCTCCACCACCGATAGGTGACTCACCAGATACTGAAGTCTGTTTTGTATTTCTACCTGTATCTTTACGTTCCCTATTCTGAACAGAAACTGGAATACGTACTAAATGTGAAGCATTCTTAATGTTTTCAAGGATAACAATACGAATCAAATAGCTAGCATAACTCAAGAAAGTGAATGCCTTACGCTTCTTCATTTCATCTTTCAATTCTCCAGCCATCTCTTCTGCTTCAGCATTCTTTCCACCACGTTTCTTAGCGGTCTCTTCAGAAGATTTACCATATTGATTCATTGCAATGGTAAGACCTTCCATACCAAAAGCAAACAAATCATCAAGAGAGAAGCTAGACTTTCCATTGAATCCACGAGCAATCTTCCAAACCAATGGAGTATACTTCTTAGCCACGGCATCACGACCTTTCTTTGTCTTCAAATCAAGCAATATCTCATCTGGTGAAATCTCATTTTTGATAATTGCACTGAATTGCTCTTCAGTCTGGAATACTGGTACCTCAAGAAGACGATGTGCTTTAGCAAGTGTTCCAATCCACTTGTACAACTCTTGCATCTTAGGATCTTTTGGCTTACCCTTACCATAGAAATTTTGAAGAGAACCAATCTCTTTCATATATGTTGTATTGTTTACAATCAACCAATTGATGATTTCCTTTGCCTCAACAGAAATGAACTTGTCTGCAGCGGTAAGATATGTCTTAAGCTTAGCAGATGGAATAAAATCCAAAGTATCATTCTGTACATCAAGTGACTTAGCTTCTACAACAAATTCTGATAATTTCTTCATATTTTCTTGAACTTTTTAAGTTTGAATTTCTAAATTTATTTCAAACAGAGCTTGAAATTAATCAATACTATGTTCTATATTTTATTAACGAGATGAATATAGAACAATTAGGAAAAATTTCAAATAAAAATGAAAAATTTTATTTTTTAATTGCTTAATTCACCTATTAGATAAAAATAGAGAAATTTATCATGATTTATAAGAAATCACATGGTATAAGTTGGATATTGAAGAAAATTGGATCAAATACTCTGACTTGGAGATTAGTAATGTTAGTACAGTCTATATACAGATACATTACTGACATGTCATACATATCTGATACTCTATATAGTAAAGAATTTCTTACAGTTCTGAAGCAGTATCTTAGGATATCTATAAAGAAAGATTGGATTGGAAGATTGTATGGTGTAATAAACCCATATATTGACATTGATGGAAAGATTGACTTCAACAATACAATCATAGAAATTGATGGGGACAACACAAACAGTAATGAATATGTGAAGAATTGGGTATACAGACAATTCAATTTGATTGACAATTTGTTTAAGATAAATAAGCTTTATGATTATATCAATGTTGACATAAAGCATGTAGGACCATTGAATGCAGACAATTATCTTATTGTAATTGATGTTGTGAGCAGAAAAGAAATGACTTATGCTTTGAAACGGGTTTTGAAACAAACTATATTATATATGATTATCGCACTATGTGCAGTAATATTGCTATAAATTTACGTAAATTAAAAACTATTATGAGTAAGAAAAAGTTATCAGAAGTAGAAAAGAATCAGCAAATTTATAATGAATTTGTAAAGACACTTGAAGGTAAGACAAATGAAGAGTTGCTTGCAATTGAGCAGGATCTCATCAAGGAAATTGACAAGCATGACCGTAAGGTTGCAAAGTATGAGTTTAAGGTTGCTGATAAGGAAGCATTGAAGGAAGCTGTAGAAGTTTATCGTTTCTTTATCAATAAGCAGAAGCTTCAGTTCAGTTATGTTGAAGGTATGCTTCAGTTGTGGGATGCATTCAATCCAGATCTTGAGACAATCCCATACCCAATTTTGGATACAATCCTTATGAATCTGGGTCAGCTTCAGTTTGAAGGTCATGATGAGTGGGTAAAGATCATGAAGTTCAATGAGTTCACTAAGCCATATTCAGATGAGTATACTAAGCTTAAGGCTCGTACTTACTTGCTTTCAGAGGAGCATTCAGCTCTTCAATCTAAGCTTGGACTTGATGATGCTGCTGCATCCAACAACAAGTAAGAGTTAAATTACCAAAATGGAGAACTTAAGTTCTCCATTTTTTAGTTTTATAAAGATTATTAGAAAATGAGAATAATAGACAATTTGCCAGTATGGGAACATGAAGATTTTGTAATGAGAAATCCAATGATTGATTACAAAATTGACAATATAGTAATAGGATGGATGATTGTTGATAAAGATACTGATGTACCAGAATCTTTTCAAATATCATTTACTAAAGATGAATTGACTAGATATTGTCAGATATTTGAGAATCCGGTTGGTTTCATTATAAGTAAGATAGTTGATGGGTCAGTAAGTTACATTACAAATTATGTTGATACACATGATTTTGGAAATCTAAATTATGAACATACAATGGATCATGTTGAATTTCTATCCAAATTGAGATTTGAAGTACATACTTGGTTTGTACATGACAATATCAATATACTTAAAAGTTTTGAAGAATTGATTAAAGAAAAAATGAAATGAATATGGGGAAATTGTTAGAAAGTCTTAAGAAGTATTTTAAAGAAACTCCAAAAGAACAATTAGACAAGGACTTTAAAGAAATATATAATAAATGGGGTCATATAGGGCCAACAGTTGAAGAATGGTTAGAAAGCAATTTTAAAAAGTAATTTTTATGATACATTTTTTGTTTAGCAACAAATCACCTCAATATCTGTTCTTGAAAGTAGATACTAAAGAAGATGAAAAGGTCATAAATGAATTGAAGAGTAAAATGAATTTGACTGACCCAGTATGTTATTTGAAAAGCTTTACTGGGATTCCATTTACTCAGGATTTCTTATATGAATATGTACAGAAGTCAGGTACAAAGGTGTGGTATTGTTCTATTGGTTTATGGCAGACTATATATAATTTCTTGAAAGAAAAGAATTGGGAATATGATGGTTTAGATAAAACTAAGTTCAAGTCAAATCTCCCACATTCATTTGAAGAATTCAAGAAAATAGTTGATAGTTGGAATTTGAAGTATACACCAAGGCCATACCAGTATGAAGGAGCATATAACATATTGCAATGGAAGCGATCAACATCAGTATTTGCTACAAGATCTGGTAAGACTATGCTCAGTTACATAGTTTTTCGATATGCAAGAGAATATCTTGGTGTGCGTAGAATATTAATGGTTGTACCAAGTATTGATTTAGTTAAGCAAGGGTATTCTGACTTCAAAGAATATGGTGATTATTTCAATAGTGAATGCCTTTGGTCTGGTGGTAAGTTAGTTGAATCATCTGATTTGACAATTGCAACATTCCAAACACTTGTGAATTTCTTAGATAAGAATTCAAAACGTTACAATCCACATTTCTTTGATGGTAATGGAATAGATAGATGTGGATATGATATGGTGTTTGTTGATGAAACACATCGTGCTACTGCTAAGTCTATTAAGGATATCATAAGTCAACCATTCATGTCAAATGTGAAGATAGCATTTGGAATGACAGGTACTTTGCCAAAAGATTTCACTATAGAAAGACATTGTATCAATGCATTGCTAGGTCCTAAGATACAAGAATTGAATCCAAAAGACTTACAAGATGGTGGTTATATTTCTGATGTTAAGATAACACAGTGCAGATTGCAGTATATGAATGAATGGCAATCTATCAAAGATTGGATTAAGTGCGCAGAATATTGTTTGTCAGTATTTGAAGAAGTACCTAATAAGAAGAATCCAAAGAAAATGGACCATGTACCATTGTCAGATCCAAAATTCTTAATTGCTTATAAGAAAAAATTACCACAAGGTATTCTTGATGCTAAATGGAAAATCTATGGAGAAAAGAAACCAAACACAAGTAAGATGTCTGATGAACAGTGGCAGCAGTATCAAGATTTGCAATATAAGCATTTTCTTCAGATGGTAATACAGGAATCTACTAAGACCAATGCATTGCATGTTGAGATGATGACTGTACATTTCAAAGAAAGAAGAATAGATTGGTTGATAGCAAAGCTTAAGGATTGTCCTAACAATACATTGATTCTTGCACAACATCGTGAATATATAAAATATGTTTATGAAAGAGTAAAAGAAGCATACCCAGATAGAGAAGTTCTATATGTAATAGGTGGTTCTAAAGATAGAAAGATTGTGAAAGAAGTGATGAAGAACAAAAATAATGTGATACTGATCGCAGGATATTCCATTATGAGCACAGGTATTACACTTTCTAATCTTTGTCATGGTTTCTTATTTGAGTCATTCAAATCCCAAGTAATCAATATGCAATCTATTGGTAGAGGACTTGGTTTGTCAGATATGAAAGATGCTTATGAACTATATGATGTTACAGACCAATTTGATCCTAAGATAGCTAGCAATAAGATATATCTACAAGGTTTGCAACGTATCAAAATGTACAAAGAACAGAAATGGTCTTATAACATAGAAGAAATTCCTTTGGAAGATTGTGTACATATAGACCAAAGAATAGTTGACTTTGTATATAAGAAGAAACCAAAGATAGAAGAAAAGAAAAAGAAAGAAAAGACAGCTAAAACAACACTTGCTTTTGAAGAACAAGATTTATTTAAATAAAATACAATATGAAAAAATTAAGTGAATTTGTAAATGAAAAGCTATCTGATATAGAAGGTAAATGGGATCCACCAGATGGTTTGTTTGCAAAGAACAATCCTAGAGAAATAGCTCAAATATTGTTAGATGCTTCAGATTCAGAAGGTCAAGCAATGAAAAGACTTGTATTCTATATGAATAGAGCAGGAGAAGATTGTCCTAATAAGACAGTTTTGAATAAAGTAAAAGATATATTGAGAAGCAATACAAAATGAGGAAGACTTAAGTCTTCCTCATTTCTATTTAGTTTTATGTCCGACATGCCACTTATTGCAATAATTACAATAATATGGTTCTAAGTCATCATTCTTTTGCTTATACAAAAATAAGATTGCATCATCTTTGGAAGAAAACGCAATCTTACTATGTTTGTTCTTATTGTAATGTGATCTTTTTGTCTGTGATATCTTTTCTGGTAATTTAAGAAACATCAAACGTTTTAAATTTATTTATTCATCAAATCAATAAGGTACTTCTTAGCTTCCTTATGTGTGATTTCATTGATATCAACATCACCAACAATGTCAATGACACCTCTAAGATCATTTCTGAATGTTTCTACTGTATATTCTTTCTTAGGATCCGAGTACTCATCATAGAATCCAAGCTTTTGCTTAGGATCCATACCTGCTAATCTGTTATATGCTTGAGAAAGCTTGATTGATTTTCCTTCAAGAATTTCTACTAATGTCTTCATTTATGTACAAATAAAATTTAAATAAAAATAAATATGTCCTTCCAGTTTACTTTTTGGAAATTCTCAATAAAATTCTTAAATGTACCAGAAACAATATACCATTCTTTCTCTACGTCTTCTGCCGTTGCATCTTCATGACCATTATTGACCCAATCTCGAATATCGATAGCAAGTTCAGACAATATAGCAACATTTTCATCAGTATAGAGATATTTTACTGTAGTAAATGCAAATCCATCTAATATCTGACAATCAATCAATTCATTGATTACATCTAAAGTTTCTTTTACAGTCATATCGTTATTAAGATTTATTGTTTAATTCATTTAATAGATATGTTAAATATTCTTTTTTAGACTTATATTTACCATAATCAAAATTTGACAAATAGTATGATTTATATACAGGTCTTCTATTATTTTGTTTTAATAAATTTCCTTTTAACAATTGTATAGCCTTATCATCAGCTAATGCAACATACCACCATGTTTCATTATCATTTTCTGGCTCTCTTGTTGCTAATCTATTATCAAAAGAATTACCATTATTAAGTTTAAATTCAATAGGTGAATCTACATGTTCAGTATTTCTAATAACCATAATCTTATTTGTGGTAGGATTATATTCAGTTATTTTCCCTAATACATAAGAACAATATAAATTTTTATAATTGCTACCTATACTATTACATATAATTAAAACTTTTTTACCTATTAAATCATTTCTAGATTCCATAATCAATTAAAATAATTAAATTTAAATAACTAAAATAAGTCTTATCTTTTCTTAATCTTCTGGTTCATCAAGAGTATCAGTTCCAAGAATGTACTCTGTATTACCTATAACTGAGATACAATACTTCATAATGTCATAATCATGATGATTCTTATCCAATACATCTACTAACTGATTTAAGAAAACTTTCTGATCAGTAATGTATCTAACCAATATATCAGCTTTCAAAAGGTAATCATCTGAATTCACCTCATAATGTTTCATATATGAATTCAGATCAACGATCTTACGAATAATCTTATACATTACATTTTTGAGAGCACCATTTATTAAATTCTTTCTGTTATGCTCTAACTGGGTATATACCTGTTCAACACGGAAATTGATAGAAGTTGGAGCACTCAAATTGAAATTGTTCATCATAATCATAAAAATTTTTAAATGTTCATTATTAAATTAACATATCTAATATAGAAAAGTTGAATTAAAATTCAAACTTTTATTTCCTGTTAACTTTAGTTAACATATAGAAACAACTTCTAAAATTTCAAAATATTGGTAAAAAAGTTTGTCCTAAATTGAATTTTATTGTATCAAGAAGCATCTTTGTGTGTTGATACTGTTCTTCTTTGATATCAAACAATGAAATGCAATTTGACTCATCATCAAACAATTCTTGGATAGATTTCCAGATAGCAGTAGCATGGTCAAAAGCTAAATCATCTTTTCTTAGACCTACTAATGATACCCATTGTACTGTTGATGCATCATCTTGTGCCTTAATCAGACCTTCAAAATCATCATGAACTGTATCAGCATATACAATAGAAATGCATCTCTCTCGTGGATCTCTTCCTTCTTTAGTAAGAGCACAAACTTGAAACATATAACTCAAGCTTAAGTTTGTCTCTTCCTTAAGTTCACGGATAGCAGCGGACATTGCAGATCTGTCATCTGGATCTAAGAATCCACCAGGAAGTGCTAACTTTCCTTTGAATGGTTCATTCTTACGAGTGATGAGCAACACCTTAGGATTATTTGGATCCTTCAAATTGAAGATTACATTATCTACTGTTACTGCGTAATGTACGTATTTATATGTATAACTCATAACTTCAGTTCTTAATATCACTTCAGTGATGTTATTAATTATTATTTTTTGTTCGAGTATAAAATAGAATAATGATAGGAAATTTCAAATTTTATTTAAATAAAAAGTCACACAGGAAGTGGAAATTTTTCTTAGGTTATAATTTATACTCTTAAATACTTTTCCGCTCCCTGTGTGACCCAGGCGCCATCCTGGAGAATTTTTATTATCTTATAGTTCTTTTTGTTAACCTATAAGTGCCATCTTCATATTTGATTATTCTGTAAAATGTCCAGTTGCTTGACTTCATCCACCCATAAGTTGATATGTCTTTCTTTGTATCATATCCTCTCATTGGTGAGTATATCCATTCTACAGGATATCTTGCTAATGTATCTGCGACACATACACTATCTATAAAATGTCTGTCAACTAATGTATCAAGTTCATATTGCATTGTTGTATTGTCAACTTGCTTTGGTGAACTACAAGACATGAAGAAGAATGACAATATCATAGCAATCATTATCATCCAAGTGATTACCGTAGCTTGCATTTGTGTGAGATTTCTTTTCATCTAATTTTTAACTATATATACTTTATTAATAATCATGAGAATGTTAGGTTGCAATGCATCGAAAATTGATGCTCATGATAAGAAGATCACTAAGAATTTAACTAATAAGATTCCTGATGAATATAGCTTTGTAAATTATCTTAATCCAATAACAGATCAAGGTTCTACAAACATGTGTGTCACCCATGCTCTTGCATGCTTTTTGAATTGGATTACTGATATGAAGTTGAAGACTTCAAAGAAAGACAACAATATTGATTTAAAGCAAATATATAATGCAAGATCAGATAAGGGTCATGATAATGGTATGTCTATCAAAGAAGCATTGTCATTAGCAAGAACACACGGTATCAAATCAAATGTTGGAACTATTAAGATACATGACTTTGCAATGATAGGAAGTGAACAGATATTGAAACAAGCAATATTGTGCAATGGACCAGTATTGATAGCATTACCTGTATATGATAGTTCAAGAAATGACTTTTGGAATGGAGCAGAGTTAGAAGGAAGTCATTGTGTTGCTGTTGTTGGATATGATAAGAATGGTTTCATTATCAGAAACAGTTGGGGTAGAAGCTATGGAAGAAACGGATATTGGACACTTCTTTATAATGAATTCAATAAGATAAGAGAGATTTGGACATGCATATAGAACAAAAGGTCAAGCTGTTGCTTGACCTTCATTAGTTTTATTAGTAGTTGTGGTTATGTATTTTCTTTGATTTAAGCGTGCTGTCATTTCTTCAATAAACTCTCTAGAACCTTTTATTACCATCTTACCATTACCATCATCTTCTTTATCTTTTTCCTCGAATGACTTTTGGCATTCCTCTTGCATCATTCTGAATATATCTTCTAGTTTAGTAACAACATCATCAAGTTGCTTTTGTATAGATAAAGTAGAATTCTGTAATGATGTAAGAGACTGATATAATGTTGACTTTGACATGGACAATGCTATGGCCATTATGATGCTATCCTGGGCTTTCTCATTTATTGTAAGCATCTTGAGAAGTCTCCTTATACTTTGCATTTCTGTTTGTATCTTACAAACAATATAAGGATGTTCATCAACATACTTTGCATCAAAATAATATCCCGAAAGACGTTCTACTATGAACTGAGCTTGTGTTGCTGATTCAGATTCTACTTTTTCTAAGTCAAGATCAAGCTTAGGCATTTCAAGCTCTTCATCTGGATCATCAGTCAAAACTGGATCAGACTCATTCAACATTGCATCAATGTCATTCCATTCAGGATTTTCTTTATCAACCTTTTTCCATCCAGTTTTACTCATTCAAATTCTACATAAAATATATTTGATTAAAAATAAATTGGATTAATCAGTTTTCTTAACTACTTTATGGAACTTAGAATTCTCTTTGATTCTATATTCTCCTTTTATTTTCTTTTTCAATTCTTCTGGATCATTAAGTAAATCAGTCTTGAATCCAAAAGTAATGATATGCAGCTTACCATCCTCAAGATAATCATATTTACCATAAATGAATACTTTATTCCCAACAATTGTCTTATGGAAACCTACAAGTTCACCTGGAACTACAGTATTTCCAAAATTATCTGTTACTGCACCTTTAATATTCATAATCATATCTTTAAACTGTCCCATATCTTCTAATCATTTTTATATTACGTAATAAATATAGAATAAAGATAAAAAATTTCAAAATATTTTAAGCACTTGCACTTCCTTGCATATCTATTATCTTTCTAGCAGTGTCATTTATCATAAGATGCTGACTTGTAGGATACTGTTGCAGTAATTCTGATACATTATCTATATAGGAATCAAAAAGCTTGAAGTTAGTAACTGTTCCAGGTAAACCATTTATCATTACATCTTGCTTTTCATCTTCTACCATTTCTATGTTCCACTTTGCTACTTTATGTGCTGTCAAATTATCTAAGTCAAACTTATAATGTGCTGGTTGTAGCTTATATAGAGGAACATTTTCATTGTAAGAATATTCTGATACTCCTAATTCCACTACATTTCTAGATTTAGACCATCTTAAATATATGAAATAATGATTGTCAGTAATATTGGCATCTTGCTTAGGTAAGTATACAGAACAATCTTCTACATTATCTAAGCTTACTTTGATTCTTCTGTTTGTCATTTTCAATCTCAATATGATATGGCCTATCTTTATGAGTTCAGAATCATAATCATACATTCCATTCAAACCAACAATAATGCTTGTACTACCTTCATCTCCACAATATTTTCTTTGATATACTATCTTATTCTTAAACCGATATAGAAGTGATGGATCAAATTTGTAGCATCTGTCACTTATCAATGTTCCTCTTTGATAGATATTTGTATCTACAAAGTTTGTACCTTCTGAAGTAACATACTTCCTACAGGAATCAGATTCATATACAGGATACATACCGTTTCCAGAATATGTTGGTGCTTCCGTTGTTTCTTCTCCACTATCTAATCCTTCTTTATCACCAAACAAATCTTCATACTTTGTCTTTACTAAGCTATCTATAGTAGAATCAAAATCTCCTAAGTCAACAGAACCTTTTTCTTGATATTTTACTAATGACAATTTGAATGTAGTATTGTTCCACATCAATGAACCATTCTTTTCTTCATAAGATTCATTGACCATCCACATTCTCTTCATCATTGGAATATATATCAAATCACCTTCCATTGGTTGGGCAGTAATTCCAAAAGCTGTAGCAAACATTGTCTTGCTTATCTCAGTTTCCCAATCAGTTTGCCAATCTAATCCAAAATCAGAAAATTCTGGTTTGCTGCTTGGCATCTGACCTTCATTTACTATAAGCTTTATTTGCTTTACTGATTCTACATTCATAAGAGTATACTCTTTAAATGTGATATCTTTAGAACCAGAATCAGGTTTAAGTTTAAAATAATATATAGGTATACCAATCATACAAGCAACACTATCAGATAATGATTGTTGTAAAGCTATAGCTGAAGTAAGACCAGCATAAGGATTGTATTTGTTAGATGATTCACAAGATGGTGATGAGATGCCAGAGGCAATCGATGTAGTATAGTCTACACTTTCATTATCATCTTTTACATCATTAACAACACCATTTACTTTAAACTTTATATAGAAATCAGATGGACTATCAACTAATACTTTTTCTGCATCATTATAAGAAGCAAAGCATGACCAATTGATACCATCATAACTCCATGCCACTTCTAAACAAGAGGTGTCATATTTTATATCATCACACCCAAGTATAGATATTGATGACATATCATTAATAGCCATTGTCAACAATACCTCTTGGGCAGGCATACAACTATTGAAATCCATAATATTGCATATAACTAAATTTTATGGGAGAGGTGTTTTCTTTCCAATATACCAGTTTGCTTCCCATCTACGACGTTTCTTCAAACCAGCTAATCCTCTATGATCTGACAATGTTGACCAAGTAGCCCAAATAGTCCTCATAGGTGCATGACTTGCTATTAAAGCACATACTTTATATCTAGATAGTGTCAAGAATCCAGGACCAAAATTGAATGTAGCACAAGTCAATGCATCTATTTGATTTTGTGCTAATTGCAAACCATGAGAACTAGCCCAATTTCTGACTTTAGAACTGAACTGTTGAACATGAGTAACATATAATGCTTCTAATTCTCTTTGTGTCCACCTTGGTTTTATCTGATCCATGTATTTTCCATTTGGATGAACTAACAAACCATATCCATAAGTCTTATGTCCTTTGTCATGTCCATATCCATTCAAATCCTTAGGTGTCATTTGATAACCATAACTGTGACCAGTTTCAAAATGACATATTGCATTGAACATTTCTTGGCTTACACCAGATGCTCCCGCTGAAAGATTTCCCATTTTCATTCCTTGTGTAATTGCTGTATATCTAAATATATATAGAAGACCACATTGTCCTCCATATACCCAAGCTCTTGGTTGTCTGAAATCTGATATCCACTGTTTACCAGTATACATACATATATGACCAGCTCCTCCTTTTGGATTTGGCATAACAGCTATATCACCAGGCATTGCTTCTCTCATATATGTCTTATAAGGGCCATCATATTTTATAAGCTTTATATGTTTGAATCCAACTGATGGTAGAAATTTTACATATTCTATGGCATTTTCTGGATGACCAGCTAAAGAAAGTCCACCGGCTTCTATAGCTTCTCTCACATATCTAGCACATCTGTGTGTGGACTTTTCATGAGAAGCACTTACTAAATGATTGATAGATTTTCCTAAATCCCAGTTTCCAACAACACCACCAGAAAAATCCATACCAAAAGAACCTAAGTCAGATGATCCGGTGAAGTGTCCAGTCTTCATCCATTCAACAACAAGATCACCTATAGATTTATCTGGATCCACCCAATTAGTGGCCCCAACTTTATTTTCTTGGTAGTTTTTCTCTTCTTCACAATAAGCTTCATTATCATATTTTAAAGAAAGGTCTTGGTTGACATCAAATTCTTCTTCTAACAAATTATGATATTCATGTCCCCCCTTAATGTTTCTTTCATCATACTCTAAAAATGATTCAAGTATCTCTTTACCAAGTTGATTTCGTGCCCATGTAAGGTTCTTCATCAATTTATGAGTTCCATCTTCTTCATCTGCTAATACCCATTGTGGTTCACTAACAGATGGATCTATACCATTAGGTGTATATGCATCTTTCTTTACTTTATCTAATTCAGCCTTATTTGACTTAGCAGTACTATCAGAAGATTTGTTCTTATTTGTTTGTTTAGGTTTTTTACTTTCTGGAGTATCCTCTACCAAAGTCTTTAATGTATCAAGCAAACCCATAAGCAATCGTTAAATCATACTTTTGAATTCAAGCAATTGTGATATTCCACTAGCTCTTTCTTTTATATCATGTAAATCTATTATATCTTCTGGATATTTGAAAAAGTCATTGTATTCCAAAAATACAATTCCTATTAAATTATTGTCACAACTATAAAGTCCAGCATAAATCATATTGCTAGCATTAAGTTTGTTTTTCAAATGGTCATACAATACAGGTGATCTTTGTTCTAGTTTTTTAATTTCAGAACTTCTATATACTACAATACCGTCATTATTTATAAGGTCTGACATAACAGGAGAAAGTATTGAAAGTTGAAGATTTTTTACTTGTCCTGATATAGGTGTGACATTTCTTTGCATATTTTCATAAGACAAATCATACCATAAGAAACTTAGATTGTTCAAATTACTTGTACTATTATGGAATTCCATTACTCCACATCTTCTAGCATGATAGAAATTCATCATTTCAAATAATATTTTTTGCATTTTATCAGATATATCCATTCTATGGTTCATACTAGCATTATGTAATTTTACAACATTCTGATCTCTAAGATTCATAGTTTTTTCTATCAAATTGATCAGATTAGCTTGCATTTGATTATTTGATGAAGTCAATGTATTTAGCAAATCTTTATTTTGGTTAGCTAATGTAGTAGATATGTTTTCAGATAAATCTGCTATGGACTTTTCCGCCTTTTTATCAGAACGAGATATCAAGAAATATAGCAAGCCACCTAAGACCAGTATAGCTAATCCTAGGCCGCCAAATTCCTCGATCATTTTAGTGAAGAATTCAAACATGATATATAAATGAAATGTGGAATATCTTTAATTTAATAAAAATATTCCACATAGTAAACCTGAAGTCTTTTTAAGGTTTTTCTGTTTCTATCATAGGTCTACCTGTAATAGTGTCAAACCATATTTTCTTTACTTTATGATATTCATTCAATATATTGCTTATATCAGAATATTGATTCAATAATGTTCCAACCTCTATCATTGGACCACCTGATGGGTCTATGAAAACTATCTGTCCATTATCATGTGCCACTCTTGATGCTCCATATTCCGAAACAAGATACCAAATATAATCATGATTTCTATATGTATCTTTAACTGGTAACTCACCTAAAACCATGAAATTATCAGAGCAATCATGAGAATATAAATTGATAGTTATATTTTTGAATCTGACATTTTCATTTATCATGTCCCAAACTTGATAGAACAAAGATTCATAATCAGAATTATTTTCTATGGTGAAATCAAAATTTTCTTCATCATCCAAATCATGTTCAGCAACATTATTCAACTGTGTAATTCCATCCCTGACAATATTTATCATTACACCTTGATGTGTTCTGATAAAATCAAATTCATGTAAGAATCTTACATCAGTACATATAGCGTACTCAAGATTTGTTCTTTGATTGATTTTCTTTTCTACAACATTTGTAAATATTTTTTTCGAAATAGAATTCTGCAATACATAAGTACCAACATAAACAAGAATTTCTCTTAATGACATATAGAATTTATCATCAGATTCTTGATACATGCTTGTATTCACATAATAATCTTGAGCAGTTATGATATACTTAGGATCTGGTTTCTCTTTAGTAAATTCAAATCCTTTATTGATACAAATCCAAGAATTGGCTTTTGATGTATAGAAATACTCAACATTCACTTGGAACATGTTAGCACACAACTCCTTCAATTGGTCTGCAAATGCAATACACATACATTTGTTATACATCTTATCTGAAGGAAATGTTGCTGTTTCTTCTGGATTGAAATTTCTCTTGAAGCTATCCCATGCACTTTCTTTATCTGAAAATGAATAATTCAAAATATGTGACAACATCTTTGCAACTGTATCTTTTCCAGATCCGGCATAACCATTCAAACCAATATATAATACTCTTTTCATTCTTTATTACGGTCTTATTCTATGTTTTTATTCTATAAATAAAATATAGAAATAATGGTTAACGCATTTCATCTTTAGATGTTATATATTCTTCAGTATCACAACCAGTCCAAGCAAATCTAGTATATTGAGTAGTTGATGGACTATCAAATGCTGTATTTGCTTTACCAGGAATCAAATCTAAAGGTTTATCTTTTTTACTATTATTTATCTCATCATCAATCAAATCTTTATCATCATCTTTCTTTTCATTATCTGCATTCTTCTGGTTTTCTTTGTTTTGGTTTTGTTTCTTTGTTACATCATTTACTTGACCTTTAGGAGGTGTTGCCGGTGGGGTTTCCAAACTTATGTTTGATCGAGCTTTTTCTCCATCATTAAATTCTATAGTATTGAAAGGAGAACATAATGAAAAGTATATTCCATTCTGACCCTTAGTATACATCTTAGATATTTCTGTAGCATCCCTTGACATGGCATGCTTTAGTGTTACAGATACATGTAAGTCAGTTGGGAAATCATCAAATCCTAATGGACCACTATGAGTTATTTTTGCATTTGTCATTATCAGATTTCCAAATGTTGCAATAGGATTTTTTGGATTACCTATAGTTACATGCCAAAGACCTACTTTAGCTCCAGTAAGCAATGAGTCAAAAGCATATAATGCTGGACGACCTAATTTGTTCTTTATAGAACCCATCATTACTTGACCAAGATTCAAATCTGCTGCTTTTTGTGCACCAGCTTGTACGTTAGTTTTTACTTTACCCATTACTTCACCAGCTGTAATATTACCAGATAAGAAATCTTTGGCAGTTTGCATTGCACTAGAAGCTGCTCCTCCTATATCCATTCCAGCTCCTTTTACTATATCAAGTAAAGAACTACCAAATTGAGATAGAGCACCTAATAATCCATCAGTATTAGCTCCTTCAAGATGAAATATGTTTTTCCATAAGTCACCACCAGCATCTGACAATCCCTTCAATACATTATTGTATTTTTGCCATCCTGCTTTATTAGGTTTAGCTCCTAATATTTCACTCTTTCCTCCCCAGAATGTTCCTTTTCTATATGTGACGGTTAGGATGTTACCAAGCAAATCTAAGAAAGCAGACTTAGGGTTGATGTTGTCATAAGCTCTCAATTTATAAGAGAAATTCAAAGTAAATTCATGTTTGAATGTAAGCTTACCTTCATATATGTGGGTATCTTGAATAGTATCTCTTGGAGTATACACTTTGTTGTTGTCATAGTTTCTACCTAATGCAACATCATTATGCTGATATTCCTGTGTATTTGCACCTATACCCATACTGTTCATCAATTGACCAAGCAAACCACCTGAATTGATACCATGTGCAGATTGTAAGTTATAACCAGGACTTAAGTTGTTTATGATTTTACCAGCTATACCTCTACCTTCATCATCTTCTTGTGAATCCAACTGTTGTATCTTAGCATCAAGTTTTTTCCAAGAAGCTTCATATTCATAAGACATGATATCACTAAGCTTATTGTCATCTGTATCAAACCAAGTAATCATTCTTCCAACATCACCAATAGAAGACATTGGATCATCTTTACCTTCACCAGCAGTTTTTGCTACTGTTGATCTGAATATGTTGTCACCAACAGGGATAGCAAATTTACGCAACGTTATCATGTGGTTGTTAGAAATCTTTCCAAGATCTTTACAATACATGAAATCTGCATATCTGTATCTTGCATTACCAAGTATAGACTTTCTTACAGAACTTAGATTCACCAACTCTCTTATGGAACAATCATCAAGTTTAGCTATTTCAGCTTTGTCATGTTTAGAAAGGAATGTACCATCCATTAAAGGAACATTTTCCATTATTCCATATACCGGCAAAGCATGATAAGGATTAAACAAAGATGGAGTCAAGTCACCTTTAAAATTATATGTCTTATATTTCTTTCCATTAGTACCTTGTATTTCACCATCATTTCCTGTTTCTATAAGCATACCAGATAAGAAACATCTGTAATTGTTCACCACTTGGAATATCTGGTTATTCATGTGAGTAGGTGTCCAAATTACAGCTTGCTTATTTGTTTCATTGTTTTTGTTAGCAGGAGGTGCCAACATATTTGATTCATATTTTACTGTTGGATGTGAAGAGAAATCCAAATCATCTATTAATGAAGAAGTGTCCCTATCTTCATTATATCTTATACCATCAGTATCATAACCTTGTCCAGATGTTGCTTTTGATACTGCGGCATTAAATGCAGATCTTAATGAATTGTTCAATACATCTTTCAAAGAATTAGATTGTTGGGGTGTAATGAGATGAGAACCACCTTTATTTAATGTACTTGGAAATGATAACATAAATTGCTGTTTCTGTTTTACTTAATCTTAATTAAAAATTGTAAAACAAAAACAGCAATCAATTTTATTTCTTTTTCTTAGTCAATCTACATTCATCTTTATCAAAAAGCAATTTTTTCAAGCTTTCTAATTGGTTATAAAGATAAACATGATGTTCAGAACCATTCATGTGACATGGCATATTGTCATAGCATCTCTGCAATACTTCATATATTGGCATAACATACTTTACTAATTGCATGTTGAAATCATGATAAGTATTTCTAATAGTGCAATGTTGTGCAATATATGGTTTAGCTGCTTCAAGATGCTTAATGAGATTGAATGACCAGTTTAGCAACTTATCATCATCTGGAATTGGGCATTCATGATATGTATAATACATCATACCAATACATTTGTCCAATTCCTTCATCTTATCTTTCATATCTTTCATGTCGATATCGACATTGTTGAAATCTGTCATCCCCATATTCTACTTCTTATGATCTTGTGATCCAAATCCATTTTCTCCGCGTTCAGAATCTTTCATCAACTCTCTATAGTCATCCTCAGAAAGTTCATCAATATCAGATACCTGCCAAATAGGAAGAATAAGCTGCTGAATAACCTTGTCACCACACCAAACCATTGGACTCTTCTTATCTTTTGTAAAAGAAATAGAAAGATGTACACATCCAACATAATCATCATCCACCACCTGAGACCTGACATCAAAACCTTCATTACCTTTACCAGACTTATTTAAGAATACACCAGCATAATTAAGTGGTAATACTTCATGAATACCAGAATTAATTTTAAGTTGATCCCCAAAATCTAGCCAAAGACCTACTTTATCTTCTTTCTTATCATAAACAAGACGATGATCGCAAAAATCTGCTAACTTTTCTAGCATTGTATTATGTTTATTTCTAGTCATTACACTATCTAATGCCAAAAATAAATGCACAGTATCAAGTGAATTTTCATCTGCTCTTACAGGGTCTCCTATTTTCTCTATTAAGATACGCTTAGCTTCATTACAAAGCTTACCCATATCAACTTCAGAAATATCAAATGACTTCTGAAAAGCAAAATACGCCGCTCTTTTCTTATCTGGTGCCATACCATTCAACCGTGGTACAAAGAAATCTAATCCAGCAGCATGAAAAGATGTTTTACACTTAATTCCAAATTCATTCCAAATTTTTAATGTATGTCCCATTTTAATATTGTTTTAAATTACTAAATTACTAATATTTTTAATATAGTTTTTATTTTTTATTATTTCAATTAATTTATCTAATTTTTTAAAATTAAATAATTCAATATAATTTAAATTATTATTTTTTGCAGTATTCCTTTTTTCTACATCTTTTACACACCATATAGTATATTGTTGATTGTTATTACCATATTTATTTATATATTTCTCCATTAATTCTTTATCATTTTCATTATTAATATTAAATGGATGTTTACCATGAGTATAATAACCCTAGTATTCTATAAATAAATCTATCTCAGGAATATAAAAATCACAATTATATGGATATCTTATTTTATCTTTATATTGTCTTATAACATCTGGATATACTTCTTTTATTTTTTCATATATTGTATCTTCCTGTTTAGATTTTCCGAATGAATTATTTTTTATTTTTGTCAAATATTGTTTATTTATACATTCTTTTGTATGGGATCTTTTAACTGATTTTTCAGTTTTGAAATAATTATCTACACCATAATGTTTTATAAATGTATTTTTCTTCTTTTCTTTTACATTTTCTAATTTAGAAGGATTATCAACACCATATTTATTTTTTAAATTTTCCCTCATTTTTCGCATTATATCTTTATTTTCATAAGGATATGGTGTACCATATTTATCTATCATGGTTTTAAACCTTCTTTCTCTACAATATATTTCTCCACATTTAAAAGAACAAACATTTCTATAATTCCCATTACAAATATAGTTTACTTTTTACCACATACTTTACAAACTGGTCTTTTTTCTATATTATATTGAATTCTTCTTATAGTTTCAGATATTGATTCCGAATCATCATATCTTTTTATTAAATAAGATAATATATTAGGATATTTTAATTTTATTTTTCTTAATATTCCGTTTCTAATTTTATTTTTATTACTTATTAATAAATTTGTAATAATTTTATCATATTCTATTTACAATTTAAATACATGTTTCTTTCTCTTATTGAGATTTTCTCTTTCTTTAATTTCTATTTCACAAACATTCTTATTACAATAGAAATTTCTTGGACAATAATAACATTTATCTTCCATAATAATATTAATATAGTAATAAAGAGGTGTCCATTTCAATTAAAATGGACAATCCTCAAATAAATTTTTCTCTTCTACCTTCTTCATATAAGAAGTATCTTCAGATTTGTTCAAATTCTGTCCAAAGATCGTACCTCGTAATGAATTAGTATTCTCCATCTTCTCAACAAATCTCTTATTTGTTCCATCTTTTGAAGCATAATCACTATAGTCATAACCATCATGTATTACATTCTTCAATTGACTTTCAATTTGCTCTAATTTGTATTTTGAAGTGTGTGGAAGATTTTCTGGTAACTTAGATTCATATTCCTCTAATGTTTCTTCTTTCTTAGTTTCATCTTCTATCTTAATGTTTTCTATAAGTTCTTGTAAGAAGAACTGCTTAGTAATGTTGTTCTGATAAATCTCATTTATTTCTTGTTTAGTATCCCAAAGCATTTCAAATGGTCTTATTGTTATGATTCCATTTTTTGGTTTAGATTGGTCAATTACAATTTTCCATAAGTTGCATGTCAAATCATAAATCTTCTCAAGATATGCTTTATCTTCAACTACAACATCCTTTACAGAATTTGCATATTTACATGCATATTCCTTCAACCATTCATCTATTTCTTCTCTTGTACATTTCATTGTATCATCAGCCCATTTCTGAGCATCTTTTACAAATCTCAAGATAGGGAAATCAAGTCTTCGTTTTCTTCTGCTTTGTTCTATTGAAACAAACTTTCTGATTCTGTTTAGCTTACTGAAATTTATTCTGTTCTGCTTCTTGTCAATACAATACTTATATATATCTTTGATAGTATCTATGTTGTAGTTTTTATACAATGACAATACTATTGGAACATTTCTTTCCATTATTTCAATATCCTTTACATATAAGTTATTGTCTTCTCTCATCTCTCTGTATTCATCATCTTTGAATATGGTGTAGTTTCCAGAAATGAGTTCTCGATACAAATCAATATTTCCATCATTTACATGATCCAAGAAATCCAAAGTTTCAACAGTAACTTGATTGAATCTCATGTGTCTGCATGACTTAAGATAATCTTCAATGAATTCTAATCTGTCTTCTGAAATCTCCTTTTCATGGTCAATTACATTTGTAACATATCCATAATATTGAAGACCTTCAATCATCATTGGAAGTTGCTTCATATAGCTAGCATATCTGTCTTCAAATACACTCAACTTATATGTTGTCTCATCAATAAAGTATTTGCATTGATTTTCATCATACTTAAGATATTTGTTAATAGAAAGCAATGACTGAATGAATGGATTGTATTTTGATTCTTCATTGTTTCTCTCTATCATATCATTACATGTCTTAATCAAATCTCTTGCTAAAAGCAAATCACCTTGATTCAAACTCAAATCTAATGGTTGAGTATAATAGTAATTGATAGGCATTCCAACAGAATCTTTCTTTGGAAGAAACATCTTAAGATACAGATTGTTGTTTCTAAGTCTGTTTGCAAACTGTTCAATATCCTGAGGAATCCATTGTTCATTGAAATAAACAGAGAAACTAAACTTATCACAAATATCCACACCTACTGACAAATAAGTTGTACAGAATACAATATCATTATTTCCTATAGATTTATCAAAGTTGATGAGATCCATAGATTCTTCACCATAATTGGATTTCTTATAATAGAAACAATTTATCTGTCTTCCAAATTTCATATCATCAAGATATTGCTGAACAAGACCTGTAAGCTGATCATACCAAAGATTTCCTTTATTTGTTGGATATAGAATCTTCTTACCATCTTTGATATCTTTTGCCATTGAATGAGCCATTTCAATCATCTGTTCTACTTTTGTTGGGCACATGTTCAATTCAAAAGATTTCTCTCTATAGTCATCTTTCTCAACTTTGATATGTTTGATACCAGGAAAGAACAGCATTTCTCCAGTTGGAGTACCAGTCATCATGATTATTTTTGCTTTACAATTAGCAAGTCTCTGGATTGTTGGAGCCATTACATCTCGATAAGAAGAAGTGAATATGAGATGTGACTCATCAAGTACTATATACTCAAATCCTGCAGTATCAAGTTCCATGACATTCAATCTTGAAAACTTATCTATTGTCATTGACATAGATTTGTTTGAAAGCAAGTCCTCTAAAGATGGTTTTTTATTTCCATAGTAATATAACCAATCTGATGTTACAGATGATGTTTCTACTTTTGCTTTGATTGTTGAAGTAAATGGAAGTATCAGAAGTGTCTTAGCTTTGAATGCCTTAATCATTTCAGTCTTTCCGTATCCGGCACCTGCTTCCAACAATGTAATATGATTCAAATTCTTGAGAATATCATCCTTCAAATCAGAAAGATACTGATCTTTATTCAAATGCAACTTTACTAAGTTATCATCTTTATCATTCAATACATCTGTTGGTGACTTGAATATTTTTTCATCTTCTTCATTTGTAGTCAATGACTTCTGTTCTTCTTTATAGATATTGTCATCTTCTATCTTAATATTGAATCCATGATATTTGTTCAACTGTTTGATTGCCCAAACAGAAACTGGCTTATCATGTATGCTTGCAGTCTTAACATCTCCTTTAAGCTCTTTATAATCAGTACCATCACAAATAGCAACCATATACTGTAATGCCTTATCATATCCATAAAGAGAAGTAAGAGTATTTGCAAGTTGCCAACGTTGTGCATGCTTATAATGTCGACGAATGCATTTGCTTGGATCAACATCATTTATATCAGAAACTGCTGTTATATCTACACTTTTCTTCTGATTGTTTTCTGTATTGAACCATTCCAACTTAGCAAAAATATTCTTCAAATCTGGATGTGATATCCAATCTATAGATTCCAACCCAGTATCAAATGCCGTTTCAAAGTTTGCATCAAGTCGTAAGTCTATGAAATTGGTAGACAATAATGCTTTACTATCTGAAGTAATGAAGATACCTTGCTGTGGTTTTGCCATCGCCATATCCATCCAGTCAAATATATCATCCTTTGTATATCCAATTTCTTTCATATACTTGGTGAGAACAATATACAAATAACTGTACTTATGTCTGAAGTTACACAAATATTCAATTTTCTTGTTTTCATCTGTGTAAGATATTGGTGTTATCTTTGTCCAAACATGAAGTGATTTTCCAGATGCTGACTTAGCAACTCCTAAAAACCAATGATATTTGTTAAGGTCTTCAAAAATCTTTATTTTCAGTTCATTTGCAATCTTCTTATTCTTAATATCAATATCTATAATTTGGATTCCATTCCACATAGAGAATGACTTTTCACCAATTGGTCGATTGTTTGATGAAACAGAAAAAACTACCTTTCTGCTTGCTTTCTCAACATTCTTATATATAGGATCCTGAGTAAGCATCCAAACATCTTTCCATGACTGTACAATACCTACTTTATCATAAATAGAATTAGTAATCAAACACGATACCATGCTAAGTACAGAATCAAGATATCTGTCTTGCTCTTCTTTAGAACATTCTTTAAAGTTTACAGAAGAATATATTTCTTGATCTGTATCTTCTTCATTGAATGCTTCATATTCTTTAGACATACAACGAAACTGTTCATAAATATCGGTCATTGCCGTCTTTCCAGAATAGCTTTCCGCAACCTTCTTGAGGTATTGTGCTATATTTAATGGATTTGAATTGTTACTCATCTAATATTCTTTCAATTATTCTAAATCTTAAAATCATTATATTACTTACTTATCTTGTATCAAAATAGTAAATTAGATAAACTTATTTCAAAATGATTTTGGTGTGGGATACACCCGTTAAAACAATCAGAATATATAAATAAAACCAGGATTCACCAGGAAAGCGCCTGGGTCACGAGATTGGCGGAATATTGGATGTAAGTATAATTTATAACCTGTTATATTTTAAATGTCCCTGAAGTGAAATTTAACATTAATCTTATTTAACAGACAATATAAATTAATGAAAGGACAATTTTTAAATAAGTTAAATGATTGAATTCAATGAGTTGTGTACAAAACATAAATAACAGTTCTCCAGTACAAAAAGAAATATCAATGGAAGAATACAATAAAAGAAAGCAGAAGATAGAAGACCAAGTAGATTACCAGTTCATTCAGAGAATCATACAAGAACTGACACAAACTTGTGCTATCAATCTTCCAATGCAACCATCAGCTATTCCACCATTGATATTGCAAGCAGCACAATATTTTTGGGAAAATTGTGACCAAGCGATAGAAGAACGTTGGTATTGTCTTCCATTCAAGGAGTTTACAAAATGTGGCGCTAACATGATTGCTAAGTTGCCACCACAAATCCTTTCTGTAAATGGATTGTACAAAGCAACAGATAGTTGGTCTTATGGTGTTATGGGTGACTTTTCTTTGGAAAGAATGATACTGAACAATTCAGCTATAGCATCTGGAGTTGGTGGTAGCCTATCTGATGTATATGGATCAGGTGGTGGATATACATTGACTGATGTTACAGCAGCATTATATGAACTTGATACTTTTGACTACATATTCAATACTCCGGTAACATATAATTACAATGCTTACAGTAATGACCTTGTTGTACTAGGAGCTATTGGACATTCTGATTTGATGCTCAATGTATATAAGAGACTTAAGATACAAGACTTGTACAAGAACTACTATTTCTTCAGATATTGTGTTTGTCTTGGCTTACGTTCTATGGCTACTATTCTTGGTACATTTGAATTCAAACTACCAGGTGGAGTTACTTTGAATTACAGTATATGGAGAGACATGGCTAATGAAGAAATGCAGAAGATAGATGAATGGATTCAGAAGAACCATTCTGCTGACTACTTCATAAATACTAATACTATTTAAAATGGATATAAAGCAAAGTTTAGATTATAAGTTTCTAGGATATCAAAAATCAACAAATCTTGGAAGGAAAAAATATGACTATGCTAGGGATGGAATTCTGATAAGAGTTCTTCCACCTATTCTGTTCAGAGGAAACCCAACATTAGTAGCTTTCTTACAACTTATAGATATTCAACTCATCACCATGTTCAAGCATGTTGAAGCAATCAGAAAATTCAAGCACATATCATCTTATTAAATAATGGAATTCATCGATCATACAGGACATATATACTCATTGAAGGATTGGCAAAATGAACCAATAGGATATGAATATGAAATAGGAAATTATGTAGACTGGTTCACTTCCGATACAACTTCTCACAAGCTTAGTATAGACAGATATTATATTAAGCCTGTAAGAATCATAGTGAATTCTAATGACCAAATAACTGTAAACCTCAAGAACGACAATAAAGATGATACACATTTCTGGTTGCTAAGCTCTGCATATATACAGAATTGTATAGAGAACAACAGTAATATATTTGATCCTCTCAACATAGAAGAAAGTGAATTTTGTAATGAACTTTATACAGATGACCTTACAGTAATAGATAATGTAGAAGTAGAAGGAAGAGAATCAACAGTATCAGTAGCGACATTTTATGTTGTTGCATTAAGTCAAGAAGAAACTACTTGGTTAACCAATATTCTCATCAACATATCTAATAACTGGTGCCCTTATACTATAGGAGCAGAATTCCACATGGAAGACAGTGAGCTTATCATAAATGGTAAGAATATGGGAATAAATATTCCTAAAGATCTGATGAAGTCAATATACTTTACTGATGTAAAATCTGACAATATAGATGAAGAAGAATATTCTCATAAGTTGAAGGAACTTCTTCTGAACTATATGCATATCAAAGGGGAATGTGGAAACTATGAATCAGCTAAAGATTCTCTTGATTGGTTTGGCTATGGAAACCATATCACTATAAGAGGACTCAATCAAACCGACAACCAATTCTTAGAGCAATATATACAAGATAATTTTGATACTTTGTCTGATAATCTTTGGTCTTGGCAACATTTCAGAAAAGCTTCTGCTTATTCTATATGGATGGATATAGACAGATACACAGAAGTTTTAGACAAACAGTATTGGACAGAAGAGCTTATAGGAGAAGGTAAGCCTATTTCAGAAAACTTGTTTGATAAGATGGTTTATGATAAGTTTGATGAACAAGACATAAAATTCTGGAGACCTTACTATAACTGGAGATTAGAAGACATGTACATAAAGATGTCTATGGTAGAATATTACTGGAAGAAGTACTTCTTACCTATAATGACAACTATATCATCTAGTATGAAGCAACATTGCTGGATGAATGACATCAAATATATAGTAAGCCCTAGCATTCATGTAACAGAAACTCCTACTTGGATTGGAAGTACACATACTTCAGTAAGATTTCAAGGATCTGATATAATATACATATACAACCAAGAATCTTACTTTGATGAATGCTATAATGAGTTTTCAAATTCTGAAACATTAGGAAAGACAACAGAAAATCCTACAATATATATTAATGATATCTGCGCTAAAATACCTATTTGGTTCTTGTCTGATGAAGATGAAGATTTCTTTGATGTTACCTTAGTGCTCAGTAAGAGTGGTAAGAAGATATATAGTTCATCATTCAATTTCTTTCAAAGAAAAGGTGATGTTGCTTATAAGAACTTCATAATGATACCAAGGTCATTAGTAAAGTCATTCAATATGACTTACTGGATAGATAAGAAATACAGACTGTCAGTAAACTGCAATGGCAACTGGTATTATTATGACTTCATATTGAAAGCACCAGAGTTCCAGTTGAAAGTAGGTACTTTAGAATACAAATATTTCAATTATACAGAAGTAAAAGAACTTAAGCCAGGAGAAGAAGGATATAGGGATCCTAATGATCCAGAATTTGATAGTATGACAGAATCAGAGAAAGCAAACATAAATCTATATACAACAGACAAATCATTGTTTTCTCAAATAAAGTCTATAGAAGATGATTCAGTAAACTTCAATTCTTATATGTATCTCCCTGGATTAGCAGAAGTGAACGACATAAGATTCTTTGACAAGTTGAAGTATATGGTAGACAATGCTTCTTCTGATATTTCAGATAGTGATTCTAATAATGCTTCTACTAATACAATGAACAATTTCTGCAACTATATTGCTTCTAAATGCTATATATACAATTTAGGAGTAAAGAATAGCAAATCAATATATAAGAAGGGAAATTCTGTTGTACCAATATTCATGTTCAACAATGGACTTGATATACCTGACAATCAAGGATATTCTTTAAGTAAATTCTATGTAGATGTATTGTTTGATGTAGACTCTAACAATGAATACTATGCTAAGATAAGATTAGACTTAAAAGATCTGAGTACGACAAAACCTAATGAATGTGTAAATCTTCATGAATATACAATATCAAACAATGATTTGATAATGATGAAGAAAGATATAGGTTTAGGTGATCCAGCTTACAATAAGCAAGGAAATATTGATTGGGATGCTACTTCTGACAAATGGAAGCTTTTCTATATAGATGAACATTTGAGACACAAGTCAACAGTAACAATAAGATTGGCTACCACAGGTGAAATAAAGTTACCAAATGGAAGAACGTATGAATTCGGTGGATATACCTTGTCTGGTATACCTAGAATATATCAAGATATTGCTATCCCTATCTGGAATAATAGTTCAGATTCAGTATGCAATATGGAATGCAACTGTCCTTGGAAATCAGAATGTAAATTCAGAGGAGATAATGTAAAGACAGATTATGATTCTACTCCTAAGAATGATGAAGTGGATATGAACATGAAGCAAGAAATTACTTCAGAAAATGTAAAGAAGTCTATAGATTCACTTATCAGTAGCATGCAACAGACCGTATCTACTTCTAACAACAAGAAATATATGAACAGAATACATATCTATGATTTGTATCTGTATAAGATGAATGATTTAGAAAAAAGAAAGAGACTTGGTCTGAATATAAGTAAAATATCAAAACTAAAGTACAATAGTAAGATATATGATACTAAGTGGTATTCTCCAAATCATTGGGAACAACCTTCTGAACTAGCAGAACTTTATAGAATGTTCTTTAATAATGATGGTACAGAAAAGTTCACTATAGGAGATGACAATACATTCAACTATGACTTCTATCTTATGCATGATGACACTAACTGGTTTGCTGTTCTCATATCACAAGATACAGAAGACAAGCTTATTGGTGACATGGATCTTGATCCTCATGACAAGATAGAATATTGTCCGGATGATGAAACAAAGATTGTAATGAAAAAATATAGGTCATCTGATACTTTCTTAGTAAATAGAATGGTATTGGAAGAAAAATATCCAATCAATCATTTTAAAGAAGATGATTTGATATTTGCTACTATTGATAATGTGAAATTCCCATTCATATTAGATAAGACAACTAAATGGTCGGTAAAGAATTTGTCATTGTTAAATAAGAACAAGCCATCTATAACTTCTAATTCTAATGCTATGATACTTAGCTTATATGATGAAGCTTCTAAAAATGTTTCTGGTTATTATAATATAGATGTGAGATACAGCATAGAAGGAAATGTTGACCACCAACAGAAAAAACATACAAGAATACTTATACAAAAATGAAAAGTTTAACTAATTACATTTATGAAAGCATAAATAACATAACAGAACAGTTCCAAACTAATGGTTCTAATAAAAATGGAATGTTCTTACATAAGGATGGATTACGTCAATCAGAAGACTTTAATTTCAACCCAGGTGAAAAGGCATTATGTATTGCTTATGATACTGATGGATATCGTATTCAAATCCGTGGCATGGTAGAAATTGCTAAAGTCCTTAAGAGTAGCATTAAAGTCAAGGGTAATACTGATAGTGAGACAGAATTTTACAATGGTATGAAGTTTGATAAGACAGGTATTGCTATTATAAAGACAAACAGTAAGTATCGTGGCAAATCTGTAAAATATTATGTTCTTTACAATAAAGATCTTATTGACAGTGAAAAGGACGGTAAAGACATTAAAGAAATATTAGATAAAGGTACATGTTCTTGGGGATTCGATCTTGTACCAAATGAAAAATTCAGAAAGGAAGATATTAAAAATCTTAAAAAGTATCTTAAAGAATTCTAAGTAAATGAAAAGCTTAACCAACTATATTTGCGAAGCCATGCAGAAGAAATTCAATGGCTTCGCAATTCTCAAACCAGAATTCTTAGATGTTCAAGATGATTTTGAAGATATGTTAGAAGATGCTGGTTGGGACATCACTAACTATAAGACTATAAAGATGAACTTGGATGAAGCAAGGGACCTTTATAAAGTGCATGAAAAGGAAGATTTTTATGATGATCTTTGCCATTATATGAGTTCAGGTAACTGTATTGCTTACAAACTTTACAAAGATTGTAAAGATCCTATAAAAGACTTGAAGAAAGTAAAAGATGAAGTAAGAGACAAATATGGTAAAGATGATATGAAGAACTGTATGCATAGTTCTGATTCTGAAGAAAATGTTGAAAGAGAAGCAGAAATCTGTTTCAAAATAGATAATGAACTAGACAAAGATGAAGACTAAATGTAACAATTGTGGTAATGAAATAGATTTGACAGAATATTCTATCAATAAAAGAGCACATATCCCTTATATAGTAAAATGTAATGAATGTGGTTCATCTATTTCATACATACCAAACAAGGATGGCTATTAAGCCATCCTTTTATTTTATTCTTCTGGATCAAGTTTCTGATCTGCATCTGAAGCATACCAAATAACCATTCTCATTGTTTTAGCAACGTTATATTCTACTTGGCATCCTTTAGAATCATTATATCCTTTACAAAGATAAATATAATCACATTCAAGCAAATCTTTAATATCTTCACCTAAATGCCAAGACCAAGAATGAATAGGAGCATTAGGGTCTAGGCCATTTTCATCAAAATCATCGATATTGGTAGGACCATAAATTAATGCATCTGGATATTCTTTTCTGATTTCTTCTACAGCTTTATCATATCTCTTTCTTACTGTTTTCTGATGATAAGCCATAGGTAAGCTAACATAAAATTTTAGTGCCATTTTAACATTTTTTAATTACATAAAATAATTTCGATTCTCTTCAACATAATCTGGATAAACACCATCTAATGCATTCTTGAGAAAATCTTCTACTTTGGTTGCTACGCCATTGATAAGACCTTCTACTATATCATTAGGTACCATTCTGAAGAAATGAATCTCATCAGCAGGCTTGAACTTGTCATCCATGAATATTACCATAGTAATACCATTGGCATAACCTGCTGCTTTAATCTTATTCATATTGATTACATTGAATGGAATAGCAGATGGTCTTGGTACTGAAACCATAGAACCATCTGAATTCATGTAATTCAATTTGTTTGGATTCAACTTAACAATTTTCAACATAGAATTTTAATAATTTGGATTAGGAATTTGTTCAACTTTATCTAATGTTCCATACTTGTTCAAATATTTTTCAAAGTCACCATGCTTGATTTTGAATATGATACGATCACCATTCTTACGAAGCAATCCATCTGGTGTCTTCAATACAAGACCTTCTGCTACATAGCTATCATCTTCTGCTAATGGATCCTTAAAACCCTTCTTAACATAATCAATAGCTTCATCAATGGTAAACTGACCAATATTGATTACCTTAGGTATACCAATCTCATCAAGAATAGCATCTCGTTGTGGAATATTCAAATAAACTGAAGAACCATCACGATTAGTTACCTTAACATCAAAAGCTCTGAAGCTTACACTATCCTTAAGGTATCGACAACCAGACTTACCAATCTTCTTACCATAACCTTCACCATAGATAGTGAACATTTTAGGCAATGTACAATTTTCTTCATCAACCATATAGTCATCAACTACAATAGCATCTGGATCATCAAATGGCTTCTGATTGAGAGTATGGCAACCACACTTCTTAATATATCCACGTTCAAGCATCCAATCGACATTCTCTTGAATGTTCAACCCAGTTTCAAAATCTCTTGTACACATGTAAGATTCTGGAAGTCTAAATGCTTTAAAAATCTTACCTACAAGATCACCATTACCTTCTAACTTCTTACCATCAGATGAAACATAAGTCTTCCACATGAAGTCATCAAGCATAGGTGGAATATTAGCATTATCTGTCTTACCCTTAATAGCAATTCCACATGACAATGATACAGTACCATTACAAAGCTTATCTGTAATCTGTGGATAAACTTCAATACGCATGTTTGTACCATCAATTTTGATAGTGGCATCAAACTTACAATTTCTCAACCATTCAAACTCAGGAAGAGTAAAACTATCATAAGGCATGATAATGTTGTTTATATCACGCTTGAAGATTGTATTAATCTTCTGATATGTATTTTCCGATCTCTTTTGCTTTCCCATAATCTATTTAATTTAATTTTAATCTCCTTCTCTAGATACAATCTCAAGATGTAGAATAGTTACTTTAGTCAATTGATTTGAATATCTAAGACAAGTACCAGACTCATAAACTTGAACTGGACCATTATCATTATTTGCCTCACTATATAATTGACGAATCAATGAACGAATCTTTACTTTAGTAGGACAAAGCTTCATGATATATCCAAGATGAGTATTTGTTTCTTGGTCACCATAAACTACAACATCACCTACATTCAAATGATTTTTTAAACTATCTCTGTACATAATAAATGAATTTTAAATGAACATATCATCAGATTCCTGAGTCTCAACAGAAACTAATGATTCCTCTTGGAATGAACGCCAAGCTGATTTATCCAAATCAAAGTAGGCAATCACACCAGTCTTTGATGCACCTTTACCTGATGGAATAGCACCTTCATCAATAGATTCAATCTTATCCATCTTTTTTGTACCACGAGCATGTCGAAGCTCACCATTCTTCTTCTTAAAAGTGAAATTGACAACATCTTCTGTTTTAAGAAGACGATTTAATTTTTGCAATAAACTTTCTTTAACCATTTTTATTTAATTCATATATCCTAATAAAAACTATCAAGAGAAACTAATAATTCTTCTCTAAATGAACGCCAAGCTGACTTATCCAAATCAAAGTAAGTAACTATACCTATCTTTATATCACCTTCACCTGTTGGAATTGCATTTTCATCAATAGACTTAATTCTATCAAGTTTTTTTGTACCTCTGGCATTTCTAAGTTCACCATTCTTTTTCTTATAAGAAAAATTAACCACATTTTCTATTTTAAGAACGTGATTTAACTTTTGCAATAAACTTTCTTTAACCATTCTTTTTTATTTAAGGATTTATAGTATGATGATAACCATTGGAATCTTCTGTTTAAAGCATGCCAAGGTTTGTACATATCATCACATTCAACTTTATCTTTTTTATTCATGATGACAAATCATCCTATTTTACTTTCAAAAACAATATTGCTGTATTTAGGATAATATTTTCCTTGGAAAGAATCTTCTGGGTTCAAAATTCGAAGACAACCATTGGAATCTTCTATATAAAGCATTCCAATCTTTGACTTGTAAATGTTAGCACCTTCAACGCTTTCGTCAGCAACTTTAACCATGTCTTTTCTATTCATCATAACAATTATTAATTTTTATTTGACATATATAAAATGCAACTGAATTGCATCAGTGATTTGTTCTTTGAACAAATTTAATATAGAAAAGTTTAAAGAAATTTCAAAATCATTTAGATAAAGTCTTTACTTCTTCTACATTTATCTTAGGCATAATATATAGAGTATCTTTATTGTTTCCTAGAAAGTAAATGTTGTCATTTGTCTGTCCATATATGACAGAAGCAGCATTCACTTTATTCTTTGTTCCATCTTTATAAGTCACCTGAAATGTAGTCAATGTATTGTTGTATACAGGAGTTTCACCAACATAAGGATCATAATTAAATCTTTGTTCGGTACATTGGGTTTGGGTTTGGGTACCGATAATACATCTAGTATACCCTAAATATATGAATAGAGATGAGAAGAAAATTATTGCAAAATTTCGTATTGTCTTATCACTCATATTTCTTTGTATTGTAGTTATACATCAATATTTTGTCACCAAAAGAAAAGTCAAATTTCTCTTTCCAAGCTTTATTGCATATTAATGCTAATTGATTTTTCAATTTAACCAAGTCATCATCTGTCAATCCATGTTCTGGATCTGTTTGTATAAGTCTTGGAAATTGTTCTATCAACATATCAGTATCATCATCGACAATCATATAGTAGCTTGGTTTGAACTCATCAACCCATACTTTGATTTCATCACCACGACACCAACGCTTACCATTTGTTCTACCTAAATTCAATCTGCAAGTTTGCCCTATGATATAAGGAGATATCTTATTCAAATATGGTATGCTATCTAAAGATTTGAATGTTTCATAGATATTACCAGACCTTCTCCAAGATGATGACAATACCAACATGAAACCTGTTGATTGTAAAAATTCAATCAATCTATCAACGGCTTTAGGATCACACCAATTGTGATAATTAGGATTTGGATTCTTGTACAATTCTTCTGCCCAATCACCACTATTCAATACACCATCAATATCAAGAAATATGATAGGAGTACAACATTTTTCTTTCCAATCAGCATCAACAATACCTGCATAATTAGTTAGCCAATTTCGATTTTTTGGATTCTTTGGATACATGAAAACCGGATTATTATTACGATATGCCATTGTCTTCTATATAAGATTTATACTTAGGAAGGACTTTCCATCCTCTTGATTCTATATAGTCTTTGATAGAATTCTTAGAATTGGTTGCATTCTCTAAATTATAATGATATATGATTGCTTCTAAATTATTTTTGAACATACCAGGTTTAGATGACTTACTAAACAACCAATCTTCAAATTCATTCTTCAATTTAATATAACCTGTCCAAGAACACATAGTTCTATTGTTCTTCTTGATGTGATTTTTCTCATCCCGCATCTTGATTAGATTAATCTCATCTTTGCAAAGAATATCACATAAACTTATTTCAAAGTTAAATTTATTGAATGGATCTCTGTCTTTTGCAAGATAGATATGAACATGTGGATTTTCTCTATCTTTAGATCCAGGCCCATGTACTGCTATTCTATATTCTGTCTTATTTAATCGTGGCAACCCTATAGTTGCCATCTCTAAGATTACAGACTTCTCTGGTGGCCATTGATCTACTTTTAAATATTCTATTAAGCTTTTCATATATACCTTATTTTTCTACTTCTTTGTATTTTCTCTTCAAAAATACCACAAACTTATCATCATACATGTGTTCTACACTAAATGCTTCCCACCCATCAGCACCATCTAGCTTGCTATCTACCTGGTCATAGGTAATATCATACGCTGTTACAATCTTCGTACGATACTCCCATTTGTCATCTTCAATCATCTTGTATATCATATCTTATTTACCGTTAGCAAGTTTCCAAATCTGTTTATCTACATGATTCTTTACAACTTCAAGATAGTTGTGGTATGCATCAATGATATGCTGAATATCTTCTGCATCCAAAATTGTGAAATTCCAATGTTCATTCAAATCTTCTACTGTATGGTCATTTCTAAGATTGTAAGGATTCATGAATTTATTGAGAATATCAAATACTTCATGGCGAGAAGTAACATCTAATTCCGTATCTATAGTAATTTGTGGGTCATCACCATAAAGATACTTATTTACAAAGTAATGAGCTGGCATACTGACAATCCAACAACCATCTGAAACCCAATAATTGCTAGGATATTTTGACACGCAAATTCGAATATCATTATCTGAATTCAACAAATTCCTTACTGAATATCTGTCTTTATGAGTAAGCTTTACTGCTTCAATTGTATTTGGATTAATAAACATAATATCTTAGTAATTTAGAAAGTTCAACTTATCTTTAATACTTACAATCTCATTATATAGTTCATTCTTATAAGCTTCAATTTCAGAATCAAACAATACATTCATATAGAAATTGTCATTGATGAAACTTCTATTGACATATTTCTTATCCAAATTGAAACTTTCCAATGCTTCATCTTTAATTCTCTTATCTAAAGAATCAAGAATATGGATAGCATCAATATTACCAAAATTCTGATTAAAGTGAACATCAGATTAGATAGGATAATCTTCATCAATCCATTCTTTTGAATTCACATCAACCAAATTAGGATTGATTTTCAGGATATTTTCCTTTCTGATAATAAGTGTACGATTTGAAAGTATATATCTGAAATATACAAATATTGGCTGTTTATGAAGAATCTTATCATTAATGAATTCTTCTATTTCTTTCTTTTTCTTTTCTGTATTTATAAGCATAATTATATGTTTTAAATTTTTACATTTAAAATATAGAACAAATTTTAGGAATTTCAAAATTATTTTAATCTTTATGCTGAACCTTTAATATATATTAAATAGTGTACATGATGTACTTCATATTTAATCCAATGTTTGGAGATAATTATTGAGTTAACATAAAAGATTTGGGTAATTAATTTCTTTCAAGTTCAATTTTTATATAACTAAACATTGAACTTCAAAATCAAATGCCAGTAATACTTCAAAGTGGATATGTATTTCAGGGTGATAGCAAAGCCTTACCAAGGATAGTAACAAATAGCAAACTTGGATCTTTTGTATTCAGGGGTACTTCTTGGGACTGGTCCAATTTGGAATTCCAAGGCTCTGCTAACACCCTGCAATTTGTTCCTGACCCTAATAATGGAGGATTACAGGGTGACTTCAGTATAGGAACGGGATCTGTTACTTCAGCATATCCTACCAAACAATCTACTTTTGATTTTGATCCTAATAAAGTTTTTGAAATAGAACCAGCTGGTGGAACAGGCTCTTTTGCCATGAAGGCAAGAGAGTTATCTTATACTTGGAAATTTGGTCCGATCTTTGCATCTTACCAATATACCAAAGCAGATAACAACATAGTATTTAATGAAGGTAAATTTTTATTTACAAATATTTCTAATTCTTCAACGAGTATAGGTAACCAAGCCATTTATCCTCACAATTATCAACCAGAAGGAAGTACTTATATTCAATACCATTATCTGGATATAGTACGTTCTTCAGTTTCTTCGTCTTCTAATAATTGGACAAACCAACCAGATAAAGATTCTGCTACTGACTATACAGTTTATTTTTCTATAGGACCTAACAATACACCAGAAGCAGCTTATACTGAAGTAAGATTAATAGGTTTTTCCAATGAGTCTTTCGGATGGGAATATTTTGAACCTTCTTCTACTTTTGGTTCTACTAAATTAGATCATCCCAGAACAGTTGCGTTTAAAAATGAAGAAAGCCAACGTTCTTTACCTGATGCTAGCCTACCTAAAGAATTCACTTTGTTGAAAGTTTGGCAAAAACCTAACATTCTCTATTATACCCACTTGAAGTTTATAAATTTGGATTATACAGATTATGATAATCCACCAGCTAATGCAAATGTAATGGAACATTGGTATTCAAATTGGGATGTAAAAAGAAGAGAAATATTGCTTTACATAGAATTTGGAGTAAGCCCTAATGGTGGTAAAACAATATGGTGGAATGGTGTTGAGTCAGACAAAAACATAGGTGGTACAACAGGAGCTAAGCTTGTTGCTAGAGGAATCACTTCTATAGTGCCTAATGACATCAACAAGTACTTGACTGCTACCTTACTCAATTATTCTACTAAACCAGGAAATGTTGGTGGTAAACCACAAGGTGAATCTACAAACAACAGATATAACATATCTACATCTGCTGCTACAGTTCATGGTACTAAAGCATTCAAATTTGTGAGAATACCTATCTGGACAGATTTGCCGAATGATGAATATGCAAACAACAGTGAAAACACTATCCAGAAATATGAATGTATCAATTTTTCTGATATACCAACAAATACTATAGCTACCCATAATGAAGATAGTGGTATAGATATAAACACCAAGAGAAGATCTGGTGAATACTGGGCTAAATATCAAGCAAATTCAGAGTCAGCAGAAAAATTTCAGATAGGAAGAAAAAACAGAACAAATAATTGGAGAACCGATGTACATATAGAATTGTTTTACAAGAAAGATTCTTTAAAGTATAAAGGATCAACTGATGGTAAGACAGTAACTTCTAAATTATAACTAGACTTTAAATTACATTATGGCAGATTACGGAAATCATTTTACTTCAAATAGTGGAAATTATAATTACAATACAAGAGGGCATTCTTATGATGATTCTGGTTGGGTTATTGTATCATTAGCAAATTCTGGTAATGTATCTCAACCTATTCCTCATCCTAATGGTGCAGAATTTACAGGAAATAATACTACTTGTTATTTCTATACTACTAATCACATGACTAGCCCTAATAGGGAAGTAAAGACTGGTAATGATTATGTTGCTTATTTCAATTGGGCAACAGCTAATAAGAATACGATTGGATCTGTAGATGGAGATTTCAACTTCTATCCATTTGGAAGCAAAACAGATTCCAGATTTGTTGAACCAACAGGATTAGATGATACTAAGCATGGTGTAAGCCCTTACAGTAATTCTAATAACAACGTCATATCTAGAACTAACTTATCTGTAAAAGGTACAACTTTTACTGCAGGTTATCGTAGACATAAGATACATTATGAACCAAGCATAAGATATGATTTAGCTAGCTACAATTATGGTACAAATGACAACTATAAAAGTGATGGTAAGACTAAAGCAACTGGTGGTCGTGTTCTAACAGAAAAATATGATGCTTTCCAAACTTTCTATAATATAGCAGATCCTTATGGAGAACTCTATATTTCTATATCAAATCATGATGATGCAAAGTCTAGTTCTCCTACTTTCTGTACATTAACAAACAATAAATCAGAATACAGAATAAGCCATTCTTATACTTATAACCCATATAAGAATTCAGCTACTTGGAACAATACTAACTATCTTTCATTTACATACAATACTCTGCCTACTTATCCTAAGGAATTAGTTTTTACTTATGGATCTAATTACAACTCTATTTCTTATGATGGTGGTACCATAACAGTTGAAGCTAAAGCACGTTATAATGGCAGTTATGACAGATTTACTACTTCTACTGCAAATGATGATGGTTTCTCTTCTTATAAAAGATATGTAGATGTAACATACAGTTTGATGATAAATAAAAGCTCTACTATACCTACAGGTACTAGCGCTTATACATTCAGAATATGGCAACCAGGTTCTAAGTTAGGAATATCTTATGCTTGGTCTATAGATAGCAATCCATCTTGGGTACATCTTTCGAAAACAACAGGAAATATGGCAAAGGTAACATTTGATGACCAAGGTGATGACAAACCAAGTGTAGGTGGTACTCTTTCATTAGCATTGGATGCTACTAATATTTCTAATGGTGGATCTACTTCTGGTTCTGTTACTGGTGTATCTTGGACAGCTCCTACTAATAAAGCTGCTCGTTCTTGTGTACTAAGACAGAATATGACTGTTACCAATTGTTGTGCACAAAACATTACACCTAAAGATATCAAAGGACAACCATATCAAACATTGACTTTGAAACAAAATGGAATGTACTGGAATAATCCATCATTCAATATGAAATGGAAAGTCACACAAGGAAGTAAGACAACTACAACTTATAATGATAATTATGGTCATGGTTGGCCTACTGTTAGTATAGGAGGTGTAAGTACATCAGATGGAACAGAAAATACAACAGGTTGGGTTTATGATTCATCATCAAAATCTGTTTCTGTTACAATGCCAACCATAAGCAGACCTTGGGTAAATACTTACAGTGGTGGTAAAGTAACTATAACCAAAGGATCTAATAATGCAGTATCTTATAAAGGTGGTAGTATAACTATTAATTTAGATCCAGATATCACATTCAGACAAGGTTTTACATCTGGTGTTTCTGAACGTACTTGGACAATATCTAATACAGGAAATAATGCAACAAATGAAGAATACTGGTCATTAGGTAGATTCGGTAGTGTTGCTATCAAACTTCCTGCTATAGCTGCTGCAAATCATGCATTTGGAAATGCCACATTGTCTTGGAAAGATACTGGTACTCAAGATTTGACATTTTCTAAATCAAGTAGAACTTGGAATAACAATAATGATGATGACAGTTTTACAACAACATTAGCTTCTAATTTACCTACAATAGGTACTTGGTCTGCCTATGCTAGTAATGGTACACTTACATTTACATCTACTACTAAGAATTCATTATCAACATCTGGTACTATAACATTTTCTGGAACAGCTTATCAAGATGGTGTACTGACACCAAGCCCATCCACTATAACTATATCTCAAAATGGTACCAACATATCAGGTACTATCTCTATATCTGGAACTGGTGAAGGTATAAATAGTTGTGATGCATCTGTGGTATATCCTATAGATGGCAATACAACAACTGGTTCTTATAAACTAAAAGACCCTTTAATAAGATATTTAACTGGGCCAGGATCTGTTCGTGTAACCATATTTGAATCTTCATTAAAATATTCTGATAGTACTATTTCATTTGATTGGTATAATATCCCATCAAGTCAAACAGTGGAAGAAAGAAGCCAAGATTATAAAATAACTGTTACTTCTGATATAGTATCTACATATCCATCTAATAGCCCAACCACTGGTGTTATTTTATCTGAAAGTGTTTTACCTACCGGTCCTAATTATAAGTATCAATTTAAAGTAAATAGTGATGGTTGGGTTGATTTCCCAAATAGTCCTTCTACTAGAGTAAATGGGTATCCTGTTGGTACTAATTATGCTTTTCTTACAACTAATACTTCAGCAACGTTAGTTAAAAATTCTGAAACGGATATTAGAAATGGAATTTATAATTATACTCCTGGTGTTTATGTTTATACTGCATCTACAGATAAGACACATACTGTATATGTAAGAGTTGTAGATACTAATAATTCTGATTTAGTATTTGAAGGAAAAAGTGATAGCATAACTCAAGGTCATGAAGATGGTTCAATTAGTATTAATTCTGGAGACTTCACGATATCATTTGCAGCAGTAGATAATTGTACAGTTTCTAAAGAAAAAGAATCAGTTTCAGGTACAACAAGTCAATCTAACTGTGGTAAATTCAGTGCAACTATTTCAGATTCTAGTTATGAATATATTGGTGCTTATAGCAAATCTAATATTAGAAGTTATGATAGAGCTGAAGAAGCTAATTGTTCTGCTACAAAGAAAGGAAAAAATAAAACATTCCCTGCTGGAACAACATCTATAAGTGAAACTTATGGTATCGAAAGCTCTACACCAGATTCTATTACTATAAAAGTCACTGGATCTAAAAAATGGAAAGTTGACTATAAATACAAAGTAACAGCTAATAATGATACAGAATGGCATGAGCAAACATCTACTTATGATGGATATGAATCTTTTAGTAATTATACTGCAAATAGATACATATCATTTAATGGCGGTGCATTTACCAGATTATCAACAAGTGGTTTAAAAACACAGACAGCTATAACATTAGGTACTTATAGTGTAACCGTAAGGTGGGGTAGTTCAGCTTCTGATACTTCAGGTAAATATATAACATATACATTTGTATATGATGAACATGGTAAGAAGATAGAATATAGAATTTCTACTTGCTCTATATCTGTAGGAAATATCTCACATACAGCATTTGATAGTGTTGGATCCACATGGTCTATAACGGCAACAACATCTATAAAAGTAGAAAAGAGAATATCTTTAGATGATGGAGCTACTTGGGCACAGGATTGGGCTGCAACTTCAGATTACACATCAGAAGTAACATACAGTGGTGATTTCTCTGGTACTGGTAAGACATGTTCTGGAACAATGTCACAGGGATCTTCTGGATCTGATGGTAATACCAAGACTATAACATTCAAATTGACTGTTACTGCATCAGATGGTACTAAATCATCAGATACAGCAACATCAACTTGGAAATGGTATGGTAAATCTTACTACAATGGTTAATTATTCTATATACCCTGAAATGGAGGAACCTAGGTTCCTCCATTTCTTATTTTAATTGCTTAACTTCCCTATCTATAATATAACCTTCTTCATCTAACCATTCTACAATATAATATCCATTTTCAAGACAATCAATATCATAGAATTTAGCTGTGAACCAATCTTCTGATGGTTTCCATTTTGAACCATCTTCATGAGCAATAATAGGTTCCTTACATTTAGTATGTCCTACAATCTGAGTCCAAGTACGCATATATTGTGCTTCATGGTCGTAATCTTCATACATATCAGACAACAATGCTTCTGGTCTTACCCAAAGTGGACCATTCAATGGATCATTTCCATAAGGATCGAAATGTGAACCATAAGTAAACTTGAAGTTGTCAAAACTATCAATATTAATCATATTAATAGGAATACTTACCTTATGACGTTCATGAATCCATTTATTTGTTACACCAGCATGACTATAGATGATTCTATTTGTCATATCAACAAAAGAAAATCTAAGCTTTCTAGATTTGACACAATCCTTCAATAACTGTCCAGTAAGCAACTGGGTTACTTGGTTATAACCACTATATTTGTCACTACCATCAATAAGATAATGAAAGTCATGATTACCAATAAGCATATAGAACAAACCTTCTTCTTTATTATGTTTCTTCTGTAATGCTAACAAATTCTTAAAACCTTCTAATTGCTGCTCTGATGTGATATTTTCATAGGTATCAAAATAATCACCTAAAGTAATTACTTCATACAATGTAGTATTTGGATCTTCTGGTTTCTCTAAATCATAGATAGCATTGAACTTATCATAATTACCATGAATATCACCTACAACCAATCGTTTTGTCTTTTGTACTTTCATGTTATTTCTTTTCCATTAATGTTGATAATGTTAGACCTACTGAACCCCATAATGGTTGCAATGAGAAACCAAGCATAGATCTGAAATCAATGAGATGCTTGTCATACCAATCATTCATATCTTCTAATAACTTATCCGCTGCTTCTTTGGTGTCTTCACATTCTTCTACCATTTTCCACAATTCATCTAATGAATTAGGATCATCAATTGTACCAGGATCATTCTTATAAAACTCACTAGCCCTCTTAACGGATTCTAATGATGATCCTAAAGTACGTCCAAAATATTTTACACTTACATCTGTTAATTTACCCATTTTATTGTGCTGTTAATTTAAATTCTAGATATTGGGGTTCATCATCAAATGAATACTTGCTTCCTTTTAACATTGTTTCAATGTTATCATGAATCAAGCTATTCAAAAAGAAATCACCAAACCATCCATCACCTACTCGTTTTGGTTCTGATGTAAAAAGAAATAATTTATTGTCTTTATTTACTGCAAACCAAATTCCAATATTTTTATTTTCTCCCATGTTTATCCACCTATAAGCATTATTAACTTATTAAACCTATTTGCTTAGCACAAGCAAAATTATATTGTGCTTGAGTTTTCTTAGTTTCCATTTTAGTCAATTTTATAAGGTGATGGTATCAAATCATCATCAATACAAATATAATGACAATAAATATCTGTTTTCTTAAGTTTATAGTCCCAAATTAATGATTCAACAATTGGTCTATTATGAACCAGAACTTCCATCATCTTTTCTGTTGGGTGGTGGCAATCATCAATTATTTTATTAACGTTGTCTGTCATGACTACATCCATTTCTGCCATTCTTGGACCAGAATTATAATTAATCATTGAACTTATTACAAACTTTCTCATGATCTATCTTATTTACGATATGTAACATTAGGAATATCTTCCAAATATGTAAATGCCACTTCTGTCTTGTCATATACTTCTTTATCATATTCTGTTCCGGAAATCTGATTGATAACTTCTCTTGTATATTCAGTTGGTGTACCATCTGAATTAACATAATCAGATTTCCAAGAAGTATCATCCTTCAACACAAGTATCTGAAACAAATATGTACAAACTTCATCGCCAACATCATAACATGGAACTGATACCTGTACAATGACAATATCTTTTTCTAATAGAATAGGATAATGACCATTTGAACCATAATCCAATATCTCTACTTTATTCTTATCAAAATATTTAATCATATATCTTTAAATATTGATGTTAGGAAGTGAATCAACAAACTCAAGAATTACTTTAGAATCTTCATCAAGTATATCACTAGGCAGGAACTCTGGACAATTCTCAATAATCCAATTTGCAAATTCTAACGTTGGAGTACCATCTTTATCGATCAATGTAGCTTTCAACTTATCCATGATTTTACCAAGTGGATTCAGCTTGGTATCACAAGTATATCTACAAATCTTTTCTGTAGCACCATTTGCAAATCTAATTGATACAATAATTATATATGTATAAGAGTTTGAATAATTGTTCTTAATCATAATTACTAAAAATTAATAGTTGGAATATTATCAACAAATGTGAAACTTACAAAAGCACTATCTATATCTTCTGTATCATAATAAAGATATTTCTTATATAGAAGCTTGGCAAACTCCTCTGTTGGATGATATCTATCATCTTGAAACTTATTCTTCATTTTCTCAATATCAGAAATATTATTACCCACGTTCAATTTACATACTTGATAATCATCATTTACAATTCTAACATTTACAATGACAATGTAAGTATAGTTTGTTGTATTATTCAAATTCATCATAATCATAAAAATTTAAATGTTCATTAATTTATTAACATTTATAATATAGAACAAGGTTAAGAAATTTCAAAAACATATTTAAATATTTTCTACTATTTCTTAACCTTTCCGTTGACATCAGTTCATGACAATAATATCCAGAACTATAACAAGAACGTATCGAGGGGCAAGATCATGAACTAGAACACCATAACAACATAGCGTGTACGCTTACACATTGTATGGTCAAAAATTTCTTTATTCCCTCGATACTCAGTTTCATTATCAGAGCCAAAACCAATATAGATTTTGGCTTTCACCTATGTTACTAAGATAGATATATATTCAGAAGTAATCACATAACTGATGTCATTTGACTTGCTTATCTTAAACCGGACTTGCAAATCTACTATGTCAATATTTTAATTTTATTTGTTGATTTCATCATAAGTCTGCTTAGGTCCTTGTGGAAGATAAATCTTCAATGCACTAACTTCCTTTACAGTCTTAGTTTTCCACATGTCAAACTTATTTCTGATACTTTCCATTGTATCAATATATTTTGCATATGCATCATTGAACTTCTGTGCCTTGGCAAGCTTATCTTCTGTAATAGCATCTACAATTTCTTGCTTCATCTTATTGAATTCTGCTTCTTTATGGCGGAGTTCAGTAGACAAACAATTATATTCTACATTTACATCAGATATTGGCATAGATGGTTCATAAGAATAAATGATTGCATCACGACCAGAACCTTCTACCTTGTTTGGATTCTGTACAGCATTGTTCATCTGTGCTTTAGCCTCATAAAAAGCACCCTTAGGATGAATGAACTTACCAACAAGAGAACAATAAGATTCATAAACATAATACTTATTTCTTTTAGCAACATCCCATGTACCAATTACATCAGATTCAGTAATTGGAAATTCCTTACATGCAGCATTTGGAAGTTCAATATTCTGTTCTTTAGCCCAGTTGTCAATACTAAGTGACTGAACATACTCAAGAATCTCTGTCTTTGCTTTGATTGCTTCATGAATCCATGCACTCATAGCATTCAGATTTGCAATCTTTGCAATAGTCTTATGCATAGATTCAAAAGAATCTGCACTCATACCTTTGGTAATAGTTCTAGATTCACCACCAGAAAGCAATGAAGCAGTAGTATTGACAAAATTGATATTGTCAAGAACTGCTTGTTCTGACTTCAACAGCTCTTTACCTTTATTAGAAACATGATTAGCAGAAGTAGATGTAATACCTTTCTCTGCAAAAAATACTTTGTACTTACTAAATTTCTTGTCTAAAATTTCCATAGTCTTCTTTCAAGTTTAGTGGACCATGTGAGATTCGAACTCACGTCCAACCGAAGTTCAGTATCGATTGTCAAATCCGTAATGGCCCAAGTTTAATTGTTTTAACATTAATAAAATGCAATAGAATTGCATCGGTGATTTGTTCTTTGAACAAATTTAATATAGAAAAGTTTAAATCAAAAATTCATCATTTGTTATGATAATATTTAGTTTATTTTTTTCATTTTTCTCTTCTATTTTTTCTTGCTTATCGGAGAATTCATCCACTTCTTCAAATTTCTTACCTTGACAATCAATAGTATATGCTTTATTGAAGTTAGGATCATTCTCATTTATAGTAATAGCAGCTTTCTCTATTTCCTCATCTGATAATGTTGTCTTATCATAAAATACTAATGAAAGAGAATTACATACACATTTCATAATAGTATTCTCATATTCAATTCTAGATCTTCCATTAGAATATCCTTTATTAAGAGACAATTTAGAAATGAATGTTCCAAGACTTACATTATTGATAGTAAAATATTGTTTAGATAATTTTGTTATACTTTCAAAACTCCTGTCTCCAATAATATTCATCAGCTCAGTATTCCATGAATTTCGATCTGATGTATATGCAAACATACTGAATGAATATGGATAGAAAGCTAAATTGCATTTTCTTGGATACAGATTCATAGCAGCTACAGACATATTTGTATCAAATGAATAACTTTGTCTCATTTTCAGTTCTCCATTTTCACAATATACTGCCTTCATGAAATTGTTTTCTGCTAGTATCTTATAATACTTTTCATTCAATACAATCTCTAAATCTTCTATATATGAATCATTCAATGTATATTGAGTAGATGCACCATAGCAAATATCATTTACTCTTTCATTAAATATTCGTTCTGGTACTTTACGGAGAATACATGGTATGAAGAATGACTTACTTGTATCTATTGCTTTTACTTCCATGATTACTGTTATCCAGCGTTGGAATATTCTATAATCATTATTTGTAAAAGCATAAGCAGATAAAAATCTATCATTATCTATAATAGATTCTGGTGGAAATCTACAATTCTCTTGTAATCTTTCTATACCTTTGTTTATATAATATAAAACCTTACTATCTTCCATTATTCTATCCTTTCTCTTTTAAATGTTCAATTGCTTTCTTTGTTTCTTTATCAAGTGTTTTAGGGAATACTGGGTTGACAACCATTGTATAATCATGCCCATCAATACCTTTTCCTTTTATTCTAAGTTTCTTACCTACTTCAGAACATTCCGGAAGATTTATTCTCATCTTCTTATTGCCAGGTAAATTGATTTCAATCTTACCACCAAGCATTACATCCTTCCAATCAATATCTTCTTTACCTTCTACATTACCATAATCATCAATATGATATTTATTATGGTCATAAGTATGTTGTACAGTAATATAGAGTTCTCCATTTGTTCCATTTACAGATTTAGATTCAGAACCAAGTGGACCAACATCAATTCTAATACCATCTTTCAAAAGATATTCCAATGGAATTCTTGACAAGTCAATTTCTTCATTTACCAACTTACCAATAAAACCAGTACCAGAACAAGCCGCACACTTATGTTCTACTGTCTTGCCTTTACCATTACAATAAGGGCATGGATGACTAGATTGAAAGAACATGTTTCCTTGTCGTCTAGATTCAGTTACCATACCAGTACCATTACAGTGTGAACAAACTTTAACACCAGTACCACCTTCACCATCACAAACATTACATCTGAAATCCTTCAAATATGCTACTGACTTGATACCTTTAAAATAGAAATCAGAAATATCAATATTCAATTTTCCTTCACAATTCTTACCTCTCAAATCTCGATAATCTTCAGTATGCCAAGATGGTCCATTTGACCTATCATGACCAAAGAAATCGGTAAATGGATCAAATCCTCCACCAAAACCTGGATTGTCATATTCTTGCTTCTTTTGTGGATCTGATAAAGTCTCATAAGCTTCATTAGCTGATTTTACAATCTCTTCAGCTTTTTTCTTTTCCTTATCAGATTTGTTACCCATTCTATCTGGATGATATTTGAGCATTATTTTCTTATATGCTCTTTTAATATCATCTTCTGATGCATCTCTAGATACACCTAAAATATCATAGTAATCTTTCATGTTATTTGTTATCTATTCTTTGACATGTTAAATATAGAAAATGGTCGATCAAATTTCATTCATTCAATCGACCATTCAAACTGTTATTGATGTAAATTATTTATGCATCTTCAACTACTGCATCTTCTACTTTTACATCATCTGATTTTTCTTCCTTCTTATCATTGCCAGGATTTGACGCATTCTCTTCCTTTGCATTTCCTTCCTGTGTCTCTGTCTTATTAGTACCATCTTGGCTCTTTTGCTTATCGGCATAGAATTTCTCAACTATAGGGTTCCAAACTTCTTCTAACTCTTTCTTAGCTTCCATGATTTTATCATAGTCTTTGTCCTTCAATACAACAACTGATTCCAATGCATCAAGTTTCTCTTGTGCTTTAGCTCTATCTTCATCTGATGTAGCCTTTACAAAGTCTTCATTGACAATCATCTCTTTTGTATTGAACATGTAACGTTCTGCATCATTGATGTCATTGGTTTCTTGTGTCTTCTTTTCATCAGCTTCCTTGAACTTCTCAGCATCTTCCTTGATTGCTTTAATTTCCTCATCAGTAAGTGTGTTGTTACTGATTGTAATATGCTGTTCTTTATTAGTACCAAGATCCTTAGCAGTAACAGTAACGATACCATTTGCATCAATATCAAAGCAAACTTCAATCTGTGGTACACCAGCCTTTGCCATAGGAATTCCATCCAATCTGAATCTACCAATAGACTTATTGCCAGAAGCAATCTTACGTTCACCTTGCAATACATTTACTTCAACCATAGGTTGGTTATCAATAGATGTAGTGAATACTTGCTTCTTCTGACATGGAATTGTTGTATTTGCTTCAACAATAGGTGCCATCATATCTCCCTTAGTTTCGATACCTAATGACAATGGAGTAACATCAAGAAGCAACAAGTCACCAGTAGAATTACCAGCAAGAATATCAGCTTGCTTAGCAGCACCCAATGCAACTGCTTCATCTGGATTTACAGACTGATTCAATGGCTTATTGAATTCCTTCTTCAATGCCTCTTGCAATGATGGAATACGAGTTGTACCACCTACAAGCAAGATACAATCAATATCATCATACTTCTTACCAGCTTTCTCTACAGCAATCTTTGCCTTTTCAACAGTACGATCATTCAAATTCTTTACAAGAGATTCAAACTTAGCACGAGAAAGTGTCATAGCAAGATTCAATGGTGCACCATCTTTCATAGAAATATATGGAAGATTAATCTCTGTCTGTGTTGAACTTGACAATTCAATCTTTGCTTTTTCTGCAGATTCTACTACACGAGCATAAGCCATATTGCCCTTTGCCAAATCAACATCATCTGACTTCTTGAATTCATCAACTACCCACTTTACAATAGCATCATCATAATCTTTACCTCCAAGATATACATCACCATTTGATGCAAGTACTTCAGCCATACCATCAGACAACTCAAGAACAGAAACATCAACTGTACCAGTACCTGAATCCACTACTACAACAGTCTTGTCTTTCTTATCTTCCATCAAGTTAGCAGCCAATGCAGCTGATGTTGGCTCATTAATCACACGAAGTACATTCAATCCAGCAAGCTCACCTGCTGTCTTAGTTGCTGTACGAGCAGCATCACCAAACCAAGCTGGTACTGTAATTACTGCATCTTTAATTTCTTCACCTACATAATCTTCTGCAACTTTCTTCATCTTACCAACAATCATAGATGAAATCTGTTCAGGAGAATATTCTTTGTCATCGATCTTAACATAAGGCTTACCAGACTTATTTACAATATCATAAGTTGCAAGCTTCTGCATCTTCTTTACATTCTCATCATTAAAATCAGCACCCATCAAACGTTTTACAAAACTGATAGTGTTCTTTGGATTTGTTACCATTGCACGCTTTGCTGCATTACCAATCTTCACTTCATCTTTTGTAATCTGTACTACTGATGGTGTTGTTCTTGTTCCTTCTTCATTTACTACTACAACTGGTTTACCTGCCTCGATTACTGCTACACACGACATACCCGTGCCTAAATCTAAGCCTAAAACTTTACTCATTTTTAAATTAATCTTATATATGTTTTTATTTATCTAATTAATAGATAGAAAAAAGTGTGCCAGAATTTCATGATTACAAAATTCTGACACATTGTCATATATTTGTGACAAAATGTCACTCTGACACTTCAATCTTATTGATAAAATAATTTGCCGTTAAGCTAAACTTAACTATTACCTTAGTATCACCAATCTCCAATGAAATCATCCATGGTGCTAGTTCAACATCTAACTTATCTGGTCCATCAATCTTCTTTACATCAAACTTACCACCAGTAACATCAGTTACTTTCTCAATAAGAGATTTGACGCTACCAATCTTACAATTCAACAATGCTTGTCCTAAAAGAACTTCAACGATACGTGAAGCTCCACTCTGTTTCTTCAATTGCTTCATAAAAATTCATATTTAAAAGTTTTACCAATATATGATATAATATTCACCAGAAAAGCGCCTGGGGCGGTCAGGGAGCGGAAGAATATGCTTCAGTATATTCTATCAGCCTAAGACTTTTTAGTTGTTCCTGGTGACTTTTTAGAGTTTTTATTCTTTCTTCTGGTATACATTTTCTGAAATGCATGAACTTCTTCTGGTTCTACATAATCAACTATACGATATTCATGCTTCAACTTTGCTTTTATCCTCTTATCATTATCTTTATAGTCTGAAATTTTCTGCTCAAGAAAAGCTTTATCTTCATTAGGACCTTCTGACAACATGCAAAACCATTTTGTCCATTCAATACCAGTTCTTGTGTGATACTGATATCTTGATTCAATATTATATAAGTTACTCATTTGTACAATCTAAGAATTTGTTACCTCTAAAACCAAACTTCTCTGAAATTTCTTCTGAAGTCATATCTTTTACTCTATTATAGTAAGTAATCCATATAGGAAGAGCAAATGTACCCAAACATATTGTTGCTAAAGATATATTGTCTGCTATCAATATGACAATAAATACTGACAATATTCCAAGACAAAAATGAATTGTCAATGAATTGATATACTTATGCATCGTATGATGTAATTTTCTTGTTAGTATAATAAATGAGAATACACATGTTGTGAATAGCTGCCCTGAAATCAAAGCTATGTAATGTATCAGATGATGCACTATCATCATACAAATCTAATACACATGATTCAACAATACAGTTTGATGACTCAGCTTCATCAAATATATTCTGTTTCGTTGCTATTCGCCAGATTTTCCATTTGATATCAGATTCTGATAATCTTGATACTGCATTCAAACAATCATTGATGTTAGGATATAAATCAAGCATCTGTCTTGCTATCTTGCCAATAATCTTTTCAATATTAGCATTAATCTTAGCATATATAACTTGAGGATTTGTATTTATCATAATTTTACTTTTATATTAATATCTAATTATTCCACCGGCCTTTTCAATATCAAAGTTGTGTAAGGCCATCATACCTTTGATTACATTCACAATACCATCTAAAGTCTTCTTATCAAGAAGCATGGTATAGATTACATCTTTTACAGATGGCCATGCATCTCTAGTAAAATATCCATTTAAACTCTTAAAAATATCTTCTACTAACTGGTCAAAGTTGATTTTAACTACTTCATTGAGGTAATCCTCATTGCCATAATTTTCTGCGACAACACTAAGAGCTTCTGCAATATGTAATTTAACAAAATCAATAACCATAATCTTTATGTTTTAACTTTAGTTCTTGAACAAAAATAAAATTTATTATTGTAAATGTTTTTATTCATTTACATCTTTCAAATCATCTTCTTCACAAGGACGAGATGCATTCTTATATTCATCCGGAAGATTGATCCATGTTGTAAAGAGGATAGGTCTAGCTTCATAGTAATTACAACCAGATTCATAAGAATACATAGCTTTTACAGCATTTGCAACTTCTGTTGTCAATGAACCTTTAATTTTGTACATCAATGGATCATGTGTACCATATTTTGTTCTTACAACTACACAACGTTCCAATTCAGCAAGCTTAGATTCATGAATATCAGTTAATGGATCAACTCCATTACCATATACCTTAATATATTCTTTTGCTTTCTTTTCAAATTTAGATTCTATAATCAAACCAGAAAGATTCAACTTACATACATTAATAAGGAATTCCTTGTTATCAATAAATGCATTAGCTAATGAATCTTCAGAACCAATACCATATTCTTTAAGATTTTTATTTACAATATCCATTGTAAAATACTTTGTCATTACATTGAAAACTTCATTGTAAAAACATTTCTTATCCATTTTTGTTGTAAGATTGTACTTCTTCTTACCACAAGCAATTTTTGTAAGAAGATTCTTAATACCTTCTGACATGTAAATTGTATTACGTGTTTTCTTACCAAAAATATCTTTAATTGTATTCATAATCATAATAATTTTAAATATTTAACTTACAATAATAATATAGAAAAGTTGAATTAAAATTCAAACTTTTATTTCCTGTTAACTTTAGTTAACATATAGAACAACTTTGATTTATTTCAAAATATTTTCAAATATTTTTAGCAATGTAAAATTTCTGAATATTTTACAAGAGCTTCACGATATACAATCATCTTAGCATCAGAAAAATCTAACACAAAACCAATCAATGTATCAATATCTTTCTGTTCCATCTTAACAATATTGTTGTTCATAATACGATTGCAAATCAAAATACGTAAAGCTTCAAGAGTGAAATCATAAATTTCGCTTGGAAAATATGTTGAACAGAAATTAGCATTTATCATTGCCAGTTCTGTAGCATAGTCTTTTAAAGTCTTTGTTGCTGTTACTATCATAATCATAAAATTTTAAAAATTAAACTTCTTATTTTGAACAGATTTAATATAGAAATGAATTTAAAAATTTCAAAACAAATGCAAAAAAGTGAATGACAATTGTCATTCACTTGGTATCAATCCTAGTACTTCAAATGTAGGTTTTACACCAGTACCAAGATATTTGTCATATATGTATTTTTCACAATTTTCAAGCTTATCTGTCCATTTTACCCATCCATGTTCATTTTTATCACAGAAATCCCACCAATGTAAAAACAAGAACTTCTTTCTTTTCTGTACCGCATATTCTTTAATAAGATATGTAGTATCATTGTAAGTATACTGCTTGAATATTCTTCTTACTACTATACGATATTTTTGTTTCAGTATAGCATCATTTACAGCAGATATGAATTCTTTCTTTTCTGCTTTATCTAATTTACTTAAATCACCAGTCGTCATCACTATCATATAATGGGTTATCATAAAAACCAGAATCAGAATAGCTATCAACATCACTGTCTTCATCATACTCTGTATAATCAAACCATCCATCCTCTGGCAAATCGTTTTCATCAATTACTTCTTCCCCATTTGCATAATTCAAATAGCCATTTCGATCTGTTGTCACATAATCTCCATTTTGTTGCCATTCTTCAGTCGTATATCTGTTGCCTTTGTTGATGTAAGACTCTTGCAACATTTCTTCTTTAGTCATTAAATCAATTTTCACTTCCATTTATATAGTAATATTTATTAATCTCGTTGTCCACAATATACTTCTGTACTTGGTGGTTTTGGTAAATACATAAGATGATTATTAGCATATTTTTGAAATGCATCACAAAAAGCTTTCATAATCATCATATTTCTATAATAATCATGATATTCTTCTGAATCAATATCTGGTCTAGGAAATTCTAGATTCATTTTATCGGTAATAAACCAATAACATTTATTGACCATTTTATCATAATCATAACGATCAATATCATATCCACCAAACAATCTATCTCTTGATACTTTATCTTTATTTTCTTCAATAAAGGTTTTCAAAAAATCTTCGTAAGTCATATATTCAATTGGTTTAAAAATAATATCTTTAATTAAGTACTAGTTAGACTTCACAATTACATTTTCTGGACGCTTCTTAACATAATCATATTTATTTGGATAGATGTCACCATCAAAATATGGGTTTTCAGTTTCTATCTCTACAAATGACTTACCTATCGCAGTTACTTTACCTAAAGCAAGTGACTTCCTAGAAGATACTGGATTTGTAAAAGCTACAATATCACTTACTTTAATTTCTGTTCCAAAAAAATCCTTCATGATCTATTTATTTTGTTCAAAAATCTTTTATCAATTCTTTTATCTCACTTTTAGTATACTGAACTAATTAACTTGACTTCCATGGTACATATTTAAATGCCTCAATAGTACCACCCTTTGTAAAACCATTAGACCTTGAAAATATGATTATGCTGCCATCTTTTGAATTCTTATAAGGAACATGAAAAGAAAGTTTCAACTCATCTTCAAAGAAACTTTTCATGGCTTTTGATGTCTTGATAACATTTCTTTCAATCAATATCAATGGTATAATGAACAATAAAGCAATAATGCTTCCAAATATAAATGCTAATAATATATCGTGTCCCATATATTGAACAAATCGTATCTTAATATTACATAAATTATTATATAAAGAAGAGAGAATCCTAAGATAAATTTTTCTTGGTATTTTTCTGGTACCGCAAAGCTTATAAATATAGCTATTACAGTACCAATCAACATACATAGAATTTCTTGCATGGTATCTACTTTTCTACAAGATTGTCAATCATTATTGCTTTACCCATCATGGTATCACCACCAGAAAGTACAGCGGCATCATTATTGATGTTATATTCAATAGTCTGTAATGCACTAACTGCATGGTTATGTGAATAATAGATATTGTTTGTCTTACTTCTATACAAGTCAGCAACAGGATTCAACCAATAATAAGTACAAGATACCTGACCTTTTGAATTCAGAAACCAATACTTTCTGGTATCACTAACAATATCATCTGTATTGACAATCTCCATCTTTCCATTATTCACATCTTTCACTTCCATTTCTTGAATAAATCTCAAAGGATTCTTACCGTATCCCTTTCGTGGAATAACCACAGTTGGTTCTTTGATGATTTCAACAACACGATTCTTTGTTGGATTGCTAGCCGATACTTCTCTTGCCTTATCCTTATTATTTGATAGTACAATCAAATCACCTTTAGAATAATTAGATATATTAAAATTAGTAATTGTCTTATCGAAAAGACCAATCTTAGTAAGGTCTTCAAAATTAATATCTCTAAGGCAATCCTTTCTAGTTACTCCATATTGATTTGACAAAAATGTAAAACCATTTACAACATAAACTCTATCATTAACATTAAGCTTAATCAATGGATTTGCCTTAACATACTTATATACAGGAACTGGATTAATCATAATTTTATTTATTTATAAAGTAATAATTCAATACAACATCTCTTGAATCTTTCAAGATTTCAATATTTCTGTCACCATGAACAACATAAATTCTCTTATTAGTAAAACCAACAACAGTACCATGTTCAAGGCATTTTCTAGATTCACCTGGATCACAAAATACAACTTTGTCACCATATTTCAAAGTGGTACCAAGAAAATCTGTCAAGTTGGTTAAATTCTCTTTATTGTGCTCTTTCATAAGTCTTATCAAAAATATCCGGTTTGCAAGGATAAAACTCACCATTTACACCCTTGATAATATAATCATTGATAGATGCTTCCATATCACCTTCTAGAGTATGAATTACTAGACTAGTACCTTTGATACCAATGCTTCCACCAACAAAATTATCTATCTCTGTCAAATTCTTACCATTCCATTGAATTGCTTCAATAATGACTGGCTTTTTTCTATATTTTGTAATCATTTGTTTTTATTTATGTATTTTAGAAATTCAATACTGGAAAATCATTATCTTCAATGATGAAAATACCTGCACCATTCTGTCCATAACTAAGATATGTCTTACCGATTCCATATTCTTTCTTTAAGAAATCAATAAATTCTTTATTAAGCTTACGACCATGAATGAATGAATTACGATTCTCTTCTACATGGAACTGTGAAGCATTCAAATATTCATTATCATTATAATAAATACCTGGAACACCTCCATATCCAAACGGATTAGATTTAAATTCATCTTTTACTACTTTATTAATGAACTCTTCTTTAGTTCCATTGAATTTGAAGATACCACCACCTTTATGAGATGTTACAGAAACTGGTGCTTCATGTAAATCACCTCTATCCATATAAGTTGTTGTAGAACTATAAGTCTTTGATGTATAAATGTAAACTGTAATCATAATCTTAATTTTTATAATCTTAATTTTTATATTTGTTTGACATGAATAAAATAGAACAAGTGCATGAAATTTCAAAAATATATTTTTGAAATTTCATGCACTTTTAAAATTATCCATTCAGTTTAATTGTTGTCAAATCATCCCATTCGATAATGCCATCATTTACCAAGTCATCTATCAATAGCTTGTTGATTTTCCATCCAGTTCGCATTCCAATTTCAGAAACATCTAAACTATCAGGATATCTCTCTTTACAAAGCTCTATTATCAATTGCTTCTGTGCTTCTACAGCTTCTTTTCCTCTGTTATTCATAATTTTACTTTACAAATTCTGAATCATCTATAGTGCATATCTTATTCTCTTTAAATGATTTCTGTACATCGATGATTCTCTGATTAGTACTTCCTCTGAATGGTATTGTTATGTTTCGTTTTTCCTTTACATAAGGACCATCAATTATAACATCACAATTCTTAATTACTTCTTTATGTGGATAATTCTTCAAATCTTCAATAAAATATCCCGTATAAAGCCAGATACTCTTTTCTGGATATCTCTTCTTTATATTAGAAAGAAACTTGGCAAGTTCTTCTAATGCTTGTACAGACTGGTCTAATGGGTCACCTCCGGAAATTGTTACACCATCAATATGTTCATCACCTATCAAATTCAATATCTTGTCTTTATAAGTGATGTTCGTATATGGTACCATATCATCTAACTTATGACCTTGACCATATTTCCAGGTATGTTTGTTTTGACATCCAGGACATGCATGTGTACACCCAGATACCCATATAGTTACTCTAAAACCAGGACCATTATTGATATCTGGACCAGTAACTGCTATCACGTGTAAATCTTTTGTTTCCATATTTATAATATAGAATCAGGATGAACTTAAGTTCATCCTGATTTGGTTTAAATTAAATTTTGTTCAACATGTTTTAATCGTTTAGAAACTTCATCTTGTTTACCTTCGTTCATATTAGAAACATCAGTACTAAGGTAGCCCGTGACCATCCTTAGTTCCTCTATGTTATGACTTCCACAATGTGGGCATGTTCCATTGAAGTCACCTTTACTATGGCAATTTCTACAATAATCCAATGGGAAATGCAAACTGAAATATGGAAGATCCTTATCCATTGCATAAACCACTAATTCTTCACAAGCATCTATATTGTTAGTTGCTGAACTTGGCATTTCAACATAAGTGATGCATCCTGCATTGCTGAACTTATCTAATTCACTTTCAATATCAATTTTCTTGAAACAATCAATATCTCTATATACAGGTACATGAGTTGAATTTGTAAAGAATTTATTGTCATTATCAGTAACACCTTTAACATCATTACCATATTGTGCTCTGAATTTTGTCATTGCTGTCTTACAAAGGGATTCGGCTGGAGTCAGGTATACTCCAAAATTCAACTTATCATTTTTCTTGAATTCTGCACATCTGTCATTGAATAGCTTTTCAATTCTCTTTCCAAGTTCAAGACCTTGAGCTTCTGTCTGGTCGCATCCAATCAATATCTGTAATGTTTCTGCTAATCCAAGTTGACCAATAGCTAATGTACCATGCTTCATAGCAGATACAGGGCCTTCTTCAGGGATATATCCTACCATTGTATTATTTGTCCACATGAATGGTGCAGACTTAGAATTCTGGCTGCAAATCAAAGTAAATCTTTCAAGAAGCATTTCTCTTGCTTCATGAATCTTCTTATCAAGCAGCTTCATGAATGTCTCTACTACATCTTTACTACCAGATTCTTTTGCCATCATAGCTAAAGTAGGCATGATGATAGTAACAGGACAAATGTTTCCACGACCATCTTTCTGGTTTGCAGACAACATCCAATTGTCTTGTACTTTACCAGTTTCTGCTATCTTTCTAAATATGTCAAAGAAATAATTTGAATCACAATTGATATCATAACCATTATATGTGCGGCAACCCATCGTGCTCATCACTTCATATCTAGTGAATTTCTCTGCTGGTTTTACTTTGATTTCCCAATGATCTTCAATACAATCATAATAACCTTCCAATGACAAATAATCTTCATAATCAGGATGTTCTGATAGCCATTTAGCAAATGCACAGTATGTTGAATTAGAGAAATTAAGCAAATCTTTCAATGCACGATTCTTTTGCTCTCTATCAAATATATTACCTTTCCAGTTAGTACTCCAATCAACATTACAATAATTAGGATAATCACGTTGTGTTGTAGATTTCAATGCTAATCTGAACAAATCATAGTTAGGACCAGGATTCTTTTTAGAACCGTGAATTTCCTTACTGTATTGGAATATGCAACATGGGAATATAGCAGTACGATGATACTTACCAGTACCTTCCAACGTCATATTAATTAATGCTCTGATGATTTCACGACCTTCCTTTAAAGTACATGTACCATAATTGATGCTAGAAAATGGCAACTGAGCACCACTACGTGATTGTAAGCTATTGAGATTATGACTCATTGCTTCAGTAGCTTGTCTCAATTCCTTCAATGTAGAACTCCAAGCCTTCTTCCATATCATTTTCTTCAATGGTTTCAACAATCCAACACCAGTATAAATTCTATCATCAACACTAACATGTTTGATAGATTTAGAATCAATGTTAGGTTTAGCCCACTTCATCAATGGAATTCCATCACACCAATTGTTGTAATGCTTAAAGAAACTCTTACGGAAATATGGTACCATTGACCAATCAAGATGTGATGCAGAAATACCACCAAACTGTTCAAGTGATTGTACTTGGAAATTGACAGCTATCAATTGGAATGCAGTATTCAATGAATTAGCAGGACGAATGTCACACTGTTTCAATGTAATGCCATGTTCAAGAAGAATATCAACTGGATCTGTCAAACAATTGTGCATCCCGGATACAAATTTGTCAAGGTCATGCTGATAAATCATGTTTCCTTCATGATTCTTTCTTGCCATCTTCGACATACTGTTTTTCAAAGCAAAGTCTTTACAAACAACTGCTCCAGCTTCACCAATACGACCACTAAAACTGTTTTCATCAAGATTAGCATTCTGGTTAACTACATTCTTGGCATAAAGTTTTGTAGCAATATTCTTAGCAAGCTTTGTATTAGATTCTCGATACCTAGATCTCTCTTCTCGGTAAATGATGAATTGCTCTGCGGCTTCATTCTCTCCTACTGACATGAGGAAATCTCTCAAGAAATCTTGTACAGTCTCAATATCAACTACATCTTCTTTCATGGTTTCTAACCAAGCTCTTATTGATTCTGTAAACTTACTAATAAGTCCATCAGGAACTTCTTTCTTCACTCCATTCTTATACACCTTTTCAAGTGCATGAATTGGCTTGTTAAGATCAAAGCCTTGGACTTTACCATCTCTTTTCTTTACTTTCATAGTTAATTTATTTCAAAGATCTATTTATAAAAGTGGAGCGCTAGCTCTCCACTGTATATTAAAATAACTTCCATATCAAATCACTTGTGGTAGCTTATTTGCTACTAATATTCGGTTTGCTTCATCTAATTTCTGTCTTGTCTTTATATATAATCCAAATCCAAGACCAGTAAAACCAGAAAGCAATACCAATGTCCAAATACTTATTGTAATGTCAAACATAAATTTATCCTCCTATATCTATTAACTTACTGTCTTATTCTTATTCCACTTATTGAACTTAGAATTACTGATAGTAAATCCAGCAGCACCTGGATGTCCACCTGCAGTCTTTACTAAACTCTTAATCCATCTTCCAAGATTGTATTCTCTATCATCATCTTGTCTTACATTATATACAGAACCAGACCATTTTCCATTAGGCAAATGTTTGAAGACAATAGCATGATCTACTTTATCTGCTACTGATTCGAACATTCTGCTTGATGATGGACCTTGGCAGAATAATGCAACTGCCTTACGTTCCTTTCCGTTGATAATGAACTTCCAATCAAAATCACCATAGTTGTTTACTAACTGCTTGTTCTTGTAGTTTTCATAATCAACAATGCTTTCTGCATCAAGTACGGTTTCACTAATGAAGTTTCTTCCATAATCAGATTCAGAACCATCATCGTACATAATATGCTTTACACAATCATATACTTTATCAAAATCAAGTTCAAAGTCTCTATTGATTACAAGATTGACACCATAGCAATCATCTAATCCAAGACAATACTGCTTAGGATGGAAACTGTCCCAACCAGCAAGATACTGAAGCAACTGTGGCATATTACCCTTATTCTGGTTGATTTTAAGTACATCAAACAAATGTTCATAAACTAATCCAATTGTTGAAGTAGTTGTTGCTCTATATCCAGGTGTATCATCATATCCATGTTGCTTTGCTAATGCTAATGTTGGACCATGATGGTCAAACCAACTAAAGCTTAAACGACAACTATATGCATCATGCAAGAACTTCATTACTTTCCAATTATTGAATGAAACATCAAGCATATAAACATGTCCAAATTTGTTTATCCAATTATAAGGACACATATCATTCTTTCTATCTTTAGCTAATGTATCTAGCATATTGTAATCTGCACCAAGTAAAGTAACATTTTCCTTCTTAGCTCGTAAATGTTTAGATATGCAATTAACAATCCAATGATACATCAATGCTGCAGAAAACACACCATCATTATCTTCTTTATGATATACAATCAATACTTTATTTGCATTTTCTTTTGTCAGTTTCAAAACATTCTCCATCATTAATCTTTATTTAAATTTTTAAACTCTTCTTGAATTACTACTACAACTACATAGGCAAATGCTGTAAACACCATTGATATTATCACATAAAATGATGTTGCAAATATGCACATACCCATTTTTTCTTCAACCAAGTTTGTTGCAAAAAAATTCCAAGAAATATAGCATATAACAGCATATACAATACATGGAACCATTATTGTTCCAATCTTACAATCTTGTACTAATTTCATAATTTTCAAATATCTAATTCTGTAAACATGAATGTCAATATTATAATTATGATTATAGTAAATAAAGTCATGAGTACCAAATGGTGAATCATAACTTCTTTACCTGTATATTCAACACCATATTTTAAGATAAACCAAGCTATTCCAAAGAAAATCAAATATAAGATGCAAAAAGCCTTATGGTTGAATTTCTTACTCTGGATGAGTTCTCCTGTATTCATCATCGCTACTAATCATTAAACAAACTAAACTAACAAACACAAAAAACAGATATACTAAAATAAATCCTGGAATAGTATTTTCTCCTACATCATTAAACCACATCAATCCAACAAGTATTAATGTTGCAATAATATAAGTCTTGAATCCATCTTTCTGTGTCTTATCTCTAAAAAATGTATTTATTGAAATTGTTACCTTCATTTCTTTCTTTTTCATCTAACCACTCTGTTAATGGGATTCCACCACATATAATGAATGCTACAAATACTAAACATGCTGAAATTGTTGTCATAAAGATTGACAAACAAAAATCTATTTTTCTGTTACTATTACCCATAAAATAATCAGATAATGGATAAGATAATATAGCAGAAATCAATGAAATAGCACCATAATATCCATATAAACCTAATTCATATAGGGTTGGAATTTTTCTATTCTTTACTATTGTTGTCTTCATTATGAATATGCTTAGTAAAATCTATTTCTTGTTTAACTTTGTTAATACTCACATTGGTAATCTTAACATGTCTAGCGATGTTTTTCGCCTCTTGCTCATCATTAGCAATAACACTTATAGACAATGGAATTACTCTACTGGTAAACTGGCCATATACAGTAATATCAGCATGTACTTTAAACAATTTCTTATTTCTCAATTTTTCTACATTAACATCCATCATAATCTATATATCAAATTTAAAAAATCAAACATATTGCAACAAAGATAACGATACACCAAAAGATGAAACTACCTATGGCCTTCAAAACAAATCCTCCCATGAAAGCTATACTTCCAATAAACAGTTTTATTAATCCTACTATTATAAACAGGACAAGTACTGTTATGAAAAGACCTACTAATATAGCAATTATTCCAAAAATCAATTCCATCATAATTTCAGTATTTTTTATTCAAATATAATATAGAACAATCTCGATTAATTTCATTCACTTAGTGAATAAAATGAACTAAGTTATTTCAAACTTTTATTTAAATAAAAAGTCACACGGGGACGTAAATAAATTAAGGAGATATAATTTATCATCCCTATTGTTTTCCGTTCCCTGTGTGACCCAGGCGCTTTCCTAGAGAACATTAATTTAAGTTCTTAAACAGAACTATAAGTGATGTTTATTATCTTCTCTTCTTTGGTTGTACTTTTTTATGAATAGGTTTATAAGTACAATTTGTCTTCATTTTCTTAAGCATTGCTACTTCTGTTCGCAAAGTCTTTACTTCTTTCATTAATGCAACATTGTCATTATGTAATGAATTGAGTTTAGAAAGTACAACTCTGAAATTAGCTTTTACAATAGAATCAGAACTCAACTTATTATGATTGTCATTATTTGTAATGACTGTAGTGATATTATTCAATTTCTTTACACTACACCGACAATTGGGATCATGAACAACAAAACTTTCTGTATTGCCATTTTCATCAAATTTTACAATATTGATGAACTTATGATTTTGATAATCAAATTCCATTACTTTACCTTCTGATGTCAATGTATCACCTACTATAGCAATATCATTTGATGCTCCAGTACATTTGTTGACAATAAGCATACTTCCAGTAAGAAACAATACAAATGTTATGGCTGCTATAATAGCACTCTTAGTATTTACTTTCATAATTATAATATTTTATACTTCTTCTGTCATTTTATTGTGTTCTGCTTTTCTTCTGTTCTTGTGACCAGAATAATATATTCTAGAAATGTTGGCTGTCTTTACTGCTTCTATGGCATAAATCAAGTCTTTCTTATTGATAGCTTTTGTTTTCTTATCATATCGACATGCCTTCATTCGTTTCCAGAACCTTGTCCTTCTTACACCATCTGGTCCACAATTGTATGTCAATGATGTCAAACCATCAACAAATGATTGGGTATAGATAAATCTATGGTCAAGTTCAGAAAGCAATTCTCTTACATGAACATTGAACTTATCCATATCCTTATCAAATAGCTTATCAGCATATTCTTGACTTATCTTATGTGGAATATCATCTTCATAGATTACATGACCATAACCTATAGTATATCTCTTTTCACCTTTAAGCTTGTAAGCAGTAAGAACACAAGATTCATATTTCTTGATGAACTCTTTTCCTTTCTTACTTATGCTTGCATTCTTATATGTATAAATATGTTCATAAGTATTAGTATGATGTTCACGTACATCAGAAGATTTTGCCATTGCATTGATATCAATAGTCATCATCTCTTCAATACGTTGTACCCTTTCTTCTATGGTCAATGTATCTCTTACTACACTATATAGCTTGATGTTCTTCCAAAGATGAGTACTGTCTTCCTTTTCTTTTACTAATGAATTAATATTAGGACTAGCATTAATGAACATAGGTGGTAATGTTCCGGATAGTCCACCTAGAAATGCAGAACCTATTATCAAATATTTTATCTTCTTCATCATTATCTTACTTTAAAGTTAAAACTACATTGTACCATCCATTGTCATTCCAATCATGAGTGCACCCGCCATCAATAATAGGAAGCCAATCATACATAACCAATCATTAGATACACGTCTTTCATTGTTTACCATATAAAAGCACATACCCGAGAAAATTAATATAATTCCAATCAAAATTGTCATAATCATAAATTTTAAAAATTAAACATCTTTGTTTTAACGTTTAAAATATAGAACAAACATAAAAAATTTCAAATTATTTTTATTATATAAAAACAAAAAAAAAAATGAAATCATTATCACAATTTCTTGTTGAAAATTTAATACCTATTATGGAGCTTTCTAGTGCAACATATAAATCTGCAGCAGATAAAGCAGTAATTAAAAAACAATTTGATAGAGCAGGTAAATTCATGGGTGCTTTCTTTAAAGCAGTAGAAGATGAAAAATTATCAGATGGTAGTTATGTTCCGGATAAATATAAAGGACTTAAACATAAACTAGAAAAGATAGCACCATTTACTGGTGATGTGTACCGTAAATATATTTCTGAAACTGTGGATGGAATAAAGTGTGCTTCAGGAGTAAGTATAAGATCATTATATGATAAAGATACTAACTTATACGGAAATGTTGTCATTAATTTAAAAGAATTTGCAAAATTATCTGATAAATTAGAAGAAACTGAACCAGATTATTGGGCCAGAGTAATGAAATTAAAAGAAAAAGGTTTATTTTATAACAATTTAATTAAAGGAGTTACTAATAATTTATTAAAGAATACAGAAGTATTAATACCTTTAAACTTTTCATTAGATCATGATAGTTTATCTGAAAAAATTAAAAAAGGAGAAATTTCAAAAGAAGATGATAAGAAATATCATACTTTTTGGTTAACAGCAGAATCATTAGATGCAATTAATTTTTATGATCCTGATAATGATGTATTTTTTTATATTTCATATAGTGGAAGAGAAATAATAAAATATGACATAGATAAATTTCCAATAAATTTGAAATTTGAAAGCCCAATATATAATGCATTATATGGAAATTTCATGAAAATATTATCTGATATACTTAGAACTATTAATCCTAATTCTAAATTTATTACAAAATAAGAATTAAAATTAATATATAGTAAAAGAGCAGAATTCTTAAGAATTCTGCTCTTTTGTTTTATTTTGAAGTTAGAACTTCATGCTTCAGTTCAGCTGAAGCTAGAATGGAAGATCATCAGAACCAGCTGTTGGTGTTGATTCTGTTGTATCTGAAGGAGTAGCAGCAGGGGCAGTAGTTGTTGATGTTGCTGATGGCAATGGATTTGTTGGATCATTACCAGCAAGAACTACATTAATCCATGCATTGACACGAGCTGTTACTTCAGGTGACCACTCATGGTAACCAAGCTCATCAATCAAATTAGGACAGAAGCTCTTGATCTTCTCAATTACACCATGATACAACTCACGAAGTTTCTTTGTGTTCTCTTCGGTATTGATTTCTGCAAGAGCTGTAGCACGAACATCTGGATCCTTCTGTTTCCAAACCTTCTTTGTCATTTCCTCAACGTACTGATCAAGTACAGCTTGCTGATCATCATCAAGCAATGGACTTCCATCAGGATTAGTACAACTAACTACATCATCAGTAAGTTCTGAAGTATTGTAACTAATCTCGCGAGTCTTACGCTCAGGTGCTTTAGGATCATCTGGACCTGGTGTTACCTCAAGGTCAATAGCACGACCAAACAAGAAATCCATAACAGGAATACTAGCTTTCTTAGACTCAGGACTTGGAGCCATCTTAGCGTTGATTGTCTCCCAAATAGCCTTAGGAAGCTTCCAGAACATGTACTTTCCTACAAGATCTGGCTGGTTGTTGTCTTCAATCACCTGGATAAGTGCATAACGTGCATAACGCTTGTCGAACAAACCACGTCCACCCTTGTCCTTGGTCAAAGCCTGCTTCTGCATCTTTTCATCCTTAGAGAAATGACACTGCTTCCACGCCTTAAATACTGGGCAATTCTTGTCATTGTTTGTCAATGAACTTACAACAGAGAAGAAACCATTGCTATCCTGCAAAGCATAAGATTGCTGTTCAAGAATACTGTTTCGAAGATCCCATGGATTATAGATAACCTTGATCTGAGAACGGTAAACTCCATCTTCTGCTTTAGAAAGAGCTGGCTTTGGGTGATAAATGTTAGGATTTCCACCTGAAGTCTGCTGTGGTTGCTCCTGATAAACTGTGAGTTGACTTGGATCGAAACCAAGAATGTCATTTTCAACTGAATTCAAATTTTCGTTTGCCATAATTTTACTTTTAAATGTTTTTGTTAATTTTACTTGTTAAAATGTGTGTTGCAACACATTTGATTATATTTATCTTACAATTATAATATAGAACCTTTATATTTTAATTTTCAAAAATACAATAAAATATTCTACTTAATACCTAAAGTATTTGGTACTTTTCCATTAGTCAATGGACTAGGACTTTCAATTTTAGCAGTTTGTGTTGTAGGAGAACCAACTGTTATGATTTGCCCATAAATATCTGCATTTTTAATATAATAGTCTATTGCATTTGCCATTCTAACTCCAAGAGGTTCCGCAATCATTTTAGTAATAGATTCACCAAATTCTTTAGCGGCTTTATTTCCAGCTTTAGAAGTACATGGCAATACATGTTTGAAACCTTCTTCTAATGCAGTTGGCAAGACCTCTTCAAGAGATCTTGTCAATGCTTTTTCTAAATCAGATACTACAAGCATAAATTACTCGTGATTGTAAATGAATTCTGCAAACTTCTTATAAGATTCCTTTGCCATAGGAACCAGCTTCTTCATAAGTGAATTATCTGGAATATCAAGTGATTCCATATACTCATCAACCAACTTATCAATCTGTGAATCTACAGTATTACCAGTAGGTACATTCTTAGGCTCTGGCTCTGGAGACTCATGAGTCATATCCCACTTAGTCTGAAGTTCTTCCTTGAAGTTGTCAATATACTCATCACCAATCAACAATGTTACAAAGTCATTATCCTTCAAACCATCAAGAAAATCCATTGCATCATTAAACTCTTCCTGTGTAACTTTACTCATATCAACATCATTCAACTTAGTAACATTATCAGACTCAGTCAACTTTATAACGTCTTCAAAAATATCAAAAATTCCCATGATTATTTAATTTTATTTATTTGTTAATTTAATTTATTTTATTTATTAAAAGTCAGGATCAAGATGTGGATTGGCATGTCCAAACGTCACAATACAACATGATTCTCGTGTTGGAATTCCAACCTCTCTCCAAGTTCCATTCTTTCTTAATGAATATAATTCTCCACCACGTACAAACTTATTGAATGCTTCATCTGTCAAGTATTCTGCTCCATCCTTTTCATATATATACTGATCTTTATTGTCTTCAGTAATATCATAAATATTCACAAGACGTACTTTCTTGTTACTTATGACAGCATTACAACATACAACATATCGATCAGATCCTACATGTAAAGTACCTACCATACCACGTACAGGTAATATAACTGTCTTTTCTGATCCATCGGCTTGCTTAATCTTTATTGTCTCCATTGTTTTATATTTTAATCATTACAATTATAATATAGAAAAGTTGAATTAAAATTCAAACTTTTATTTCCTGTTAACTTTAATTAACTTCAGTTGAACTGAAGTATGAAGTTCTAACATATAGAACAATCTTTAATAATTTCAAAAAATTGAACCAAGTAAATTACTAGCTTTCTTTAAATTATATTCATTCATCCAATATTCATTCCTAAGGTCCATATATACATAGTACTCTGGATATCCACACTTGTTGAATATTGTAAAAATAATCTTATCCTTACTGAAATCTGGATTCAACTCTGTACTATATTCCTTACCAGGAATTGGGCATTTCTGTACTCTTACAGTAATATTGATAGGATTATATTGCTTATAAGGCTCTTCTTTAACAATTGCATGAAGTTTGTCATTACTATCAACATACATTGATATGATTTGGGCACCTTTTAATGGTGTTATAATCAAAGTATTTCTTCCAGATACTGCATACCATTCAAACTCATAATCATCAAGATAGAAACCCTCATTATGATTCTTTACTGCTTCTTTAATATCATCTATAGTAGCCATTTACTTATAAGAAATATAGTTTGTTGGTTTTGGTTGATTCTTACTATCTCCTGTAATCATACCAGACATTGTATGATTGTTCAACAAATCAAGTGTTGCATCTGCTATAGCACCTGCATTGTCACCTTTCAATCTTGAAACAGTAATAGTAAAGCACTTCTTACCCATATTCCATGGAATCATATATGAAATATCAAATCCACCATCTGCATTTTCCAAACAAACATAATGGTGTCCATCTGATAAGATGTCCAAATTCTTCACTGATGTATGGAAACAAGAATCTGTCAATACAAGATTATTGTCTGCTTTGATGATGTAATATGCAAGACAGATTTTTGTCCAAAAATTTTTTAGCTTATTTAACATATTTTAATTTTTTAAATGTATTTCAAACTTGGCATTTCTACAACATTGCCTTTCTTCTCTAACTCCTTCTGTTTTGCATAAATCTGTTCCTTTGTAAGATCTGCTTCAATGATAGTATGTGGATCAATAGTAGGAAGTATATAAGGATTCTCAGAGTACTCCGCAACTGGTACCTTAACTTTCTTGAATGACAAAGACTTATATGATTCTCTTACATAAGTTTCAAAGTATTCAATAATGTTAAATTCCATCTTTCCATTTTGCAATACAATGCAAAACTTATGATTCTTAACATCAAGAAGATCTGATAAGTTCTCCCATTCAAGCATGTCTAAGAAGTCAGAAGTCTCATAATGCTTAGGCCCATCAATCTGTGTAGCTTCGTATGATGAATTACCAGAAAAATCCTTTCCTTTATATCTGATTTCATCCCAAATAGTAAGGTCTTCTGAAGTTTCAATATTGTTATCCATCATCCATTCAATCAATCGTGACAATGGTCGATAGTCATCAGAATTTGTTGGAATATCATAACTCATTACAAAATTGAATGGATAGCATCCTAATTTCATTGCGATCTCTCTCCGAATATCAGAAGATAAGAATTCACAATCTCTCTGTGATAATCTTCCATAAACATTCTTTCCCATATCACAACAAATAGAATGTGCAGCAATTGTATGTCTTCCAATAGCATATCTCATTGCCATCCATGTCAAATCATGTTCATATTCAGACATGTATTTTGGTGACTTGTTACATCTTCGCGGCATAGTTACTTTCTTTTTAAACGATTAACCATATTCTTTACTTGATTGAGCTGTTCCTTCTGTGTAGCTCTATTGAGAGAATCAGACTTACTTTGCTGACGATTAAATTCAGATAACATACCATTCTTATCCGATAAATTAGCAATAGTAACATTCAATGACTTAATAGAATCAGTCATTACTTTGTTCAAACTATCCTTATATACAATTTCTTGATTAGCTTTGTTCAATTTTGATCCTCTATTGCAACTTACTGTACATTTGTTCATTCCAAACAATATTAAGATTGCAATCAAAATTTCTTTCCAATTCTTCTTTAACTTGTTCATTTTTTATATATTATAGTTTATATATTGACTTCATTTAAATTTACTGTAAGATCAGCATCAGGCAAACGCTCTTCATTAATGAATCCACATCTTGTATAGACTTTGTCATAGATATCATCATCTTTACAATCAGTAGAAATATCAATTACATATTCTTTATGCAAATCATCTAATTGAACTTCTTTTGATGATACATCAAGTACATTCAATTGGTATTTAGAACAAATACCTAATACTTCTTCTTTACACTTTTCTATATTTCTTATCTTTGCTGATGCCATTTATATTTTCTATTTAAGAATAAAACATTAGTCTTCTACATCATAGTTATCAAAGTAGATAAATACTGATTCATTGTTTTTTCTGCACTTCTTATTTGCATAGAACATTCCTTCCAACTGAGCAATAAACTTCTTTGCTCTATTGTTTGAAATGGTCTGAGGATCTGCAACAGTTACCAAAACTGAATAAGTGTTATCAGTTTCATCTGTTTCATTATCATAAACTTCATATTCATAAGAAGGTACAAATCCAACTTCTACTTCTGTCAACTTGATACCCATCTTATTAGCAAAGTGACGTACTGTATTCTCGATTTTATTTACTGAAGTGTTCATGTTTCTTATCATTATTAATCATTATTATTTTTACATAATAAATATAGAATTTCTTTCGAAAATTTCAAACACTATGATAAATTTTTCACAATATATATCAGAATCTTTGGAAATTGACTTGGGTTTCGTATTTGAAGCTAACAAGAAAATTTGGCCTGTATTTGATAAAAGCAAAGGAACATACAAGTATTCTCCTATAAGCATAATGACAGGAACTCATGTTGAGGATAAAAAATCTGAAAGAAAAATTGAAGATCCTGAAATTATTGAAGCCGTAATGGGCGCTAAAGATGATATATTGAAGATGTTGAAAGATGGTAAGTTGAAGGTATCTCATTATGGAGAAAAAGAACCTATGACTTTTGTTATCATGGATGCAAGAACAGATAGAAAATTACCGTTGACTGTTGTTGGGTTCGTTTCTTGGGCAGATCCTAGATTCAAAAAATGTAATGTGATAATAAAAACTGTCGGTAGATATTCTAATTTTTCAAGTATCATGAGAAAAGACTCAGATAATGAAAAACATATTCAATTGTATTAATTTATTTAATCTATATACGAACAAAGCTCAGACCCTGGGTCTGAGCTTTTTTGTTTACAATTCTCAGAGGATTTATTTAATGTTACTTCTCTGTTGTAACAATTCTATTCAACTCAAGGTTATCAGGAGAGAACTTATTTACAGGACCAGCACCGATAGTCTTAATCTTTGATGCATCAACACCTGCCTTGATAAGTGCATTCTTAACTGCTACTGCTCGCTTAAGTGAAAGTTCTTTATTATATTTAGTAGAACCTTCAGTAGAAGCATATCCAGTTACCTTGATAGTACCATCAACATCTTTCAATGCATCAGCAATATCATAGATATTAGCCATAGATGTTGACTCAATTTTATCCGTACCCTTCTTAAACTGAATCTTTGGGTATACCATCTTAGTTACCTCATTTGTCTCAATCAAAGTATTTGTCTTTGTAAGAGAATCACGCATTACTTCAATAGTTGCATTTGCATTATTAAGATTCTTCTGAAGTGTATTGATCTTTCCATTCAACATATCAACCTCTGCCTGATCATAAAGCTTAGCCTTATTGAATGATCGAGTACCATTGCTTGTCTTGAAGTGATATACAATACCTGCTGTAACTTGTCCAATAGCACGTTCTGTATTGAATGAACCTGTACCACTCAAATCATATACAACTGCTGGTCGTAAAGCAATAGTCCATGCATCTGTTACATTATAATTTAGATTAAGACCTGCCTTAGCAAGCAAAGCATTGTACTTCTCATGCAAAAGGAAACCATAACCAGGACCTGCATTAACTTCTACCTCAAACTTACGTAGCTTACCATTATACTTCCAAATAGCATTAGTAAGATTTACACGACCTGTCAAATAAGTTGAAATTCCATCAAATGTATTTGCACAATGAAAATGTGTTACTGGTTTTGACCAATTGCTAAGTCCATTGATATTTGTATTACCTTCAAGTGTTACACCAAATACTGGAGTAATTTCCTTATTGATAACAATACCAGCTACAGCACCCTGTGGCCAATTCCATTGATTGAGATTAGTCTCAACACCACCAACTACACCGACAGAAACATTGTCCATAAACTTAGAACTACCAGCATAATTAGACTGTGTCTGAGCATTAACACTAAATACTGCTGTCAAAGCCAGCAACATTGTTAAAATAAACTTCTTCATTTTTCTTTTAATTTTACTTTTTAAATTATTAAACATCAATTATGAATGGCAGAACTTAATTAAGCTCTAACCATTCATTTATCTTTTCTTCATAAATTCCTTTACATAATGACAAAACATAAGTAGGATTATTGTCAAGTTTCATCCAAACATTAATTACATCATCAATATATTCATCATCAGCAATAGTAACAGTAATGTTCTTAGCTCTTTTCTTTGTCATTGCTGTCTTAATGATATCTAATACATCTATGATACCAGACTTATCAGAATTGACAAGTTCATCTTAATTATTATCGTATGTATCATCATATATTGCATCAGTAATATATTCAATAGAAGCATTATTGAAATCTCCATCAATTGATCTAATGAAGTTAATGAACTTAGCAAAATTATATTTCTTAACAAATGTAGTCATCATAATTATATTGTTTATTTAACGTTTGTATTTGAATAAAATGGATATGAGAATCAGTTGATTCTCAGCCATTCCAAAAAGCTTCTCTCTAAAATCTTCACTTGGATAAGGTACATGAAACTTTTGTGATGGCCATTTCCACCAAAGCATGATTCCATCTTCATAATTCTCTGAAGGAGCAATAATGAGATTAGACTTGTTGATAGGCATCACTTTATCTATGAAATCAATATACTTCTGTTCATTATCATAAAAGTACCAATACTTTTCATGGTCATCCATTGATGTCCACCAATTGTGAGCAACATCTGTTGGATTTGGATTTCCTTCCATATTGTTTGAATAGAAAGAAAGAAATTTACCAAAGTTGAAAGTTTTTGCACCTAAAGCCATAATCAAAATAATTAAATTAAACAATTAAATAACATATATAATATAGAACTAACTAAGAATATTTCAAATGTTTTTTCACTTTTTGATAAAATATTTTTGTAAATTTTCTCTTAAGAATTTCTTCACATCCTGTTTTACTATATGTACTAACAATTCAGCAAAGGCAAATGAATTGAATGTCCTATCAGATACAAAATCACAAAATTGCTTTGTATATTGCAATGCGTCAACACAAGTACCACTATAATTTGCTTCAAACATTGCAAATACATCTTCCATCTTATATCCAATGAATGCTGTTGTATATCCATTATTTCTCTTTGAACGAATATAAGTACATACCTTATCCATATCATTATAATGATAACAGTTCCAACTTGCTAACCAGTCTTGTTCATCAAATAATGGGCATGCAGTATCATGTTGATATAATGTAAATTCCCATCCAAGTTGTGTGGCAAAATCTAATGCATCTTTATCATAGTCCTTTTCACCTAATGGTAACACATCGGTTACCATTACCTTCTTCCTACTCATATAATCTTCTAAGATTTCTGTTCTAGATGCACTGAGAACATAATCTCCCATATACTGTTCATCTTTATATGTATCTATAATATAGTTGAACAAATCTGTAGGTTTTGTATAATTCAATGTTTTAGTGTGTTGTACTATCATGTTCTAATTTCCATTTAGGTGTTTCTTCAATAAATGTTGATACAAAATCATCTAATATATCTTCTGGTGTATCTGTATTGTCAATCAACTTTACTATATCATTTGATTTCTTATATTCATTGAATAAACTTAGAATATCATCAATTTCTTTTTCAGTAAAATCTTGATTTTCTTTCAACAAATTTACTCGGTCTTTATACTCTTCTGGATTTCTCCAAAGCATAATATAATTAGTCAATTTGAAGTTTGCTTCAATTTCTCTACCAAAATACTTTTCTACTACATGTTCACGATCAAATAAATCTGCAAATACATTATCTGTAAGTAAAAGACGATCCATTACAATAGGTCTATCAGTACCATTCAACTTTGACATAGTATATAAGTCATCAAGTACCTTACGAATTGTTTTCCTAATCCACTCTTCAAATTTCTGTGGATTTTTATAATCTACCTTTTCCTTCTCTGCTGATACTGGATTATATACTAAAAAATCATCAAATCTATTCTTTAAATTTTCCAATAATGTTCCTTTACCAGTTCTATCACAACCTTCAAGAACTATGATCCGAATTTTTTCCATTTTTATTTACAAACATAAATATACTTCTTACCATCTGTAGATATTTGATATCCATAAATAGGAATCTGTGTTTTATTTTCTACCCATTTCATATTAATCAATTTAATATACTTTATATATAAATTAGAATTTCGGGAGGTATTTTTCATACTTTTCAAATACAAACTTACGTTGTCTTTGAACAATCTCTCTATATAATGGTTCGTTGTTTTCTATTTTCTTAAGCTTGTCTGCATAATCTTGTCCATTCTTACAGTATGTATGTTCATAAAGCCAATCATCACACAATTCATGGTTTGGATCAAAAGCTTCGTCAACAAAACATACAATATCCATAAGCATCAAATCAAACCATCTTGGTGATACTTGATTACCCAATATACATTTGTTATGTGTTATTAATGAAGACTTAGCATTTGATGGAACAAATTTTAGCAAATCTGAATAAGGCATATTTTTTACAAGATCTATATCATGGTCAAAATCTACATGTTTAAAGAAATTCTTACTACCTCCTTTAATTACTAAAAATGGCTTATCAACTTTACTGTAAAATTCTTCTGTTCTAGCTATTCTATCTAAATCTTTAATATATCCATAATAGCAAGCAGAATATTTCTTATCATTAAAGTCATAGTTTCTCATTCTCAAATCTAAATCATCATTTAATGTAATGTAATAGTAAACATTGAAATTAAACCAAGATTTTGGCAAGACCTTTATCCCATACTCTTTAACATATTTATCATAATCTAATCCACAAAATGCCAAATCAAAATCATTTTCCATATTGCATATATCATCATATCTTGATTCTAACAAATCAATTTCTGTATTCCAATTATCTTGATTTATTCCTTGTTTCCACACTATCCTTGCATCTTTCTTAATAGCATAACGATTAGTATGATATCGGAAAAACCAAAGCTTACATACTTCTGGATCATCATTAATGAATATCATCTTATCTGATGCAGATTTTGATTTCCACCATTCATATATTCTATTCATACAAAATGGAAAGGTCATAATAGCCATTCCACCAAATATATTTGTCTGAGCTGGAACAATCCACATGTCATTTATATGATAATCTAATAACAAGTCTTTCTTTTCAATTCCATATATCAATGGGCAATCTTTCAATATGTTATTATATTTTTCACCAGAATTAGACAATGATGTTGTCAATATATATACTTTATCATATTTTAAGAATTCTGTCAAATATTTCCAATAATGATATACATTATACATGGTGATATTGTCTCTATTTACTAGTATATGTCTTACTGGTAAAGATATGCATGCTATTCTTCCCTTTCCACTAGGTTCTTCTATATGTTTAATCATAAAATACTGTATTTAAATTTATTTTTAAATTAAAAATACAGTATTGATTTTATGATTTACTTATAGATTTCAAGGTCATCTTTATCCATTAGCATTAGTTGATATAATATATCAGCAAATCCTCCGTGTCCACCTTGATATTTAGAAACATAATGAAAAAATGGCTTTATATATTCAAAGCAATTATCTGTAGTAGCACATATATTCGCCGCTACAGCAGCTGATACATCACTTGGACTATCCCCAATAAAAACAACTATATAACCACCATCTCGATATTTCTTAACAAATTCTTCTCTTTCTTTTGAATTTGCATCTATAACATGTATCATAAGAGAATTACTTATTCTTCTATCAGTAATTTCACGACCAGTCTTATCGTCAGTTACAAATAAGAATTCCCATCCAAGGTCTTTAGCAATATTGAATAATTCCTTATCATGACAACCATAGGTTTTGAATCGTTTTCTGTTGTCATCATAAGTCATGTTTCCATCAGTCAAGATACCATCACAGTCAGAAATTATGATTTTCTTCATATTGATATATTCTAAGGTATGCTTAGACTTAAAATAATCAGTCCAAGTCAAACCTTCTCTCAATACTCTTCTTGATGTCTTAAACTTACTTGTTTCCATCAATACATTCATTAATTATGTTAGACAATCCTGAAATAGCATACTCCAATACAATATTCAATTTCATAATATCTTTTGCAAACATTGGAAGCATACCAAGTAAATGAAGATAGATAGCAGTTTCAATAAACACATAACAACCTTCTATCTTTGGAAGTTCATCTACTTTATATGTCATTTCTTTTCTTAATGCTTCATCTAGACCAATCTTTATCATATAAGCTTCTGATTGGTCAACAATTGGATGACAGAAAAAAGATCCATTTCTTCTTGATACTGGATTATACAATTTGATATCACCAGTCATATTTACAAGAACATTATGAGAATTGATGTTTCCATGAGTTAGTACCCATTCCTCATTTGCTAAACCATCTATAAGAAGATTACATGCATTATCTATAAGTGTTTGAACTTCTGCAAATGTTCTGTTATTTTCAAAAAGTCTGCATGTATCACAAATCCCTTTCAGTGGTTTACCATTATATTCTTCTAACAAAAATTTTACAGATGTCGACAATGGAACTTCTACTTTGTATCTTGCAAAATTAATTAAAACCTTAGTAAGATTCACATTTGATGCATGTGTATATCCTTCAAGATTGTGCATATCACAAACGTATCCATCTTCTGTCTTACTTACTGGCATATCTACAACATAATCACTAATTCCAGGATTATAAGATAAGAAAGAAATCCAGTCATATTGATAATTCAAATGCTCATTTGTTTTTGCTACATATTGCATGGATTCTTTATCAGTATACGAAACTTCTATATCAGTAGGTAAAACTAAATCTTTCTGATAAGAAGTTGACATAATCTTCTTATATTCTGATAATGACTTATATTCAGTAATCTTTGTATTGATATTTGACTCAACAAAAGTAATCATACCATCATTCACTTTTTCTTGAATGATATCAATCAAATCTTTATTTTCGTCACATGGTTTAGTTGGAATAACCTCAGAAATATCTTTGATCCAAAAGATACCTGGGACATTTCCATCATAAGCAAATGATCTGTTTACAATCTTACCATCTTCTATCTTATATCGATATTTTGCATCATTTACAGTGAAAATCACACAATTGTCTTTATCTTCAATTTTTCTATCCAATTTGAATTCATCATTATCAAACAAAATATCTGACCAGAAAAACAAAACATTCTTCTTTGGAAGATCATCATATACAGAAGCTAAAGTATTGCCTGAACCATTAGTATTATCAGACACAATCACATCAACATTAAGATGATTGATTTCAATATAAGCTTTCATTATCTTTGCAAATTTTTGATTTACAACGATACTTACTGTATTTGCTTCATCAAAATAATCTAATTGCTTAATCAAGATTGGTGTTCCATCTTTTGATGGCAACAATATCTTAGGAAAACAAGAAAGTTCATTAAATCTAGTCTGTAATCCACCAGCTACTATTACAACATTCATATTTTATCTTTTTTATAAATTATTAGTATTAATATAGAAACATCTATCACAAGATTTCATATTATATGAATTCATATCATATTGTTCCTTAGTTATTCCAAATTGACATCTTGATTTTGGTGACATCATTTCCCATAAAGTTGCATGATTGATGAAATCTAAATCTTCAAAGTATGGTACAACAACATCTTCTGATGACAACATGGTAAAATGTGTATTTCTATCTGTTGATAATTTGATGAAAACAACATTTGAATTGAATTTTTTCTTCAAATCTTCCATTGCTCCACTATTGTTTGGATCTGTATAATACACAACAACCACATCAGCATAGTCATAATTAATATATGAAATGACATCATCTACTTTATATCCTTCATCAGTCAATCTATAAGGAATATAATAAATAGAATAAGTACCTGTATCAAGATTCTTAACTGTTTTAATAGTATCTTTCAATCCAAAATCTGTCATATAATCAAAATATTTCAGATTGCGATCCATCATCATATAATAAGGGTATATTGAACATTCTGGTAAAGAGAATTTCTTGAGTTGTGTTGGACTTTCTACAATTGACCAATCAGAAAGTTGAAACAATTTCTTATTCAAATTATCGTATCCCTTTAAGAAATTTCTTGTATGCTCATTATCAATCTTACAAACTGGACACCAGAAAACCTTTTCAAATCCTTTAAACCAATATGGATCAACCAATAAATTTCCTAAAAATTGACTTTCAAACATTACAATATTGAAATCATTATCATTATCTGGATTATTTATGAGTTCAAACAATTCCATCTCCATCTTACTCACAACATCAGAATCACTTCTTTGTTCACCAGCATGCTTACCAAAATTATCTGACCAAATAATTTCAATATTATCATTGTCTTTTACCCACCTGTCAATGATATCATGTGATTCATTATTCTTTGGAAGCAATATTGTCAAAGTATTGAAATTCTTATGATGTTCAAAAAATGTAATAAAACGTACTACATTTCCATCACTATCCAAATTATATTTGTTTGTCTCTCTATTGATAGAAGAGATAATAGGTATGTACAAGATATTCTTATCTTGCATGTGGTCGTCTACAAATTTCTTATCTATTGTCATGATCCTTTTCTTGCAATTTACATGATACTTCATGAATAATATTGAATATACTATCAATAAGATAGTCAAATTCTTCTTTATATTCAGTACTAAGTCTTGAACCTTCTAATTGTTTATGTACATTTTTCATTACATGATTCCATCTGTCTGGTTGTACAATAGGTTCATCTGCTTTCTTCTTGATTCTTCCTATTAATATAGCATTATTCATTCTAGAAATCAAGAGGTTGACCAATGACCGGTCACCTCTTGTAATTTCTGCTCTGCATGATTTGAGAAGTTTCAAATCTGAGTTAGTTATATTAGTCATATCCATTTAACTATTCAATTCATCAAATTTATTAGATTTCCACCAATGCTCACAATACTTACATGTAGTACCACAAAGTTCATTCTCACATTCAAAACCATCTCCTGCAAACCAATGGTCTAAGAATCCATTCAATTTCTTATTTGGAATATTCTCTGTATGATTGAATTTAGTATCATCACCACCGTCCCTGATAGTTTGCAATGGTTTCCACAACTCGAGAAGATTACCATCAAAATTCTCAGACATGTAATATTCAAGAGTTCTTTCTAAAAGTGCTGTACTACCAGTTCTACCAGTTACCTTAAAGTAATTGACACCAATTGAACGATAAATTTTCTGATCTTCTGGTCTAATCCATCTTGAACGCAACCAATTTTGTGCATTCTTTCCACGAGCAGACATACAATAACCCATTGGATAGTTGTTATATGCTAAACTATCTTCTTTCTTAGAACATGTTGCATGACAAAGATAACAAGAATCTCTAAATGTACAAGGTGCGGCATAAGCAATACCATTCGATTCACCTGCTACATAACAAAACTCATTACAAAGCAATTCCTGAATCATTCCATTTTCATCACAATATTTCTGAGCTGTTTCCAAAAACTTCTTATTGCGATTCTTCATCAAATTACCACAGAATTTATCTGCACCCAATACCTCATGCCAATATTTAATTTGTGTAACTGCATCAATATGCGCAATACAACTAACTTCAATATTGATATCAGATACTTCACGAATAAACAGTGCCATCATAGGATTTGCTACAGTAATTCTATATACACCAATATTTTCTAGCCATTTTACAAGATCCTGGATATCCTTCTTATGATTCAACATTTCCATTTTTGAACCATAAGGCTGAATTGAATTCATTGTATAATTGAATGCAATATTGTTATCCTTCAACTTCTTTACATAATTTGCAAAGAATTCTTTATCAATATCTGGCAATCTCCAACCTGGTCTTGCAGTTACTGCTTCATTACTTGCATCAGATCCAAAAAATTCTACAATCTGTGACTTACCCTTATATTTCTTATTCAACTCTACAGCAACATCAATCAATTTAGGATCGAAATTACAACCAACTTTATAAAAGTTCATGTTCTTGTTACTGTAATCAAAATTAGGTTTCCAACTCATATTTACTTCTTTCTTTTTAATTAAACTTTAATATTAATATTAATATAGTAATTAGACTAAAACAGGTTCAAACTTATTGTCTGAACCTGTTATTAAAATCTTGCATATTCATTGCTAATACTTCTGCTGTTTTAGTAGATTGCATTATATAGACAGCTTTACCAGAAAATGCATCTGCTGCTACTGTTTTTAGATGCCAAATAACTCCAGTTTCTCTTTCTGTATAATTTGGACATGATTGATGATATAACCATAGTGACATCAAAGTAACTAAACATGCACCTATCAATATTCCTACTAAGATAAATCCAACTGTTTCCATGTATATATTAATTAAATGTAAATTCCATTTCGTAATAAGGATAGAATGTTTCTGTCAATGACATTCCATTGCCTTCCTTAATAGACTTTCTCTTACCACTAAGCTCCTTATAAAGTACTCTACCATCATTAAGATGAACAGTAACATCAGTATAATAATTCCAAATCTTACCATTAAGTCTTGAATGAAATTTTACTTCTTTTACGGTTCCATAAGTAGTCTTTGGCAACTTAACATTAGTATTGGTTGTAGAATCACCTGTAAGTGAATATTCAACTACTGTCATTGTACCATTCTTATGTACATACTCATTTCTGATAAATGAAGTAGGTGTTACAAAGCAGAAGTAAATTCCTACCAAACATATAATAATGACAGCAGTACTTCCAAAGAAACCTTTCTTATCATATCTGATATCATTTATAATATCAAAATTGCTTTCACTAAATGTTGAATAAATGCAATAACCTAAGAACAAGCAAACTGATAACAATATTAAAATAATTGCAATAACCATAATAATCAAATTTTTAAATTAACATTATTAATATAGAATCATCATAGAAAATTTCAATTTAATTGCATCTTTTTACTTAAAATTCTCTGATAGATACTATGCCTTACTTCTATACTAGCTAATTCTAATTTGATGTTAGATTCACGTTCTGCTGCGGACAATGACTTTTCTGATATATATGGTACAGTCAAGTCATAATCAAATGTATACCAAGTCTTCCAAAGAAACTTATGCTTCTTTTTATATATGGCCCATTTGATATATACAGTAGTTTCTTCTGTTGGAAGAAATCCTACTTTTATATTTACTGGTTTGCTATCTCTTTCTATTTCTACTATTCTACCCATATTTATAACATAGTTAACATATTTACAATATAGTAAAGCGTGCATAAACTTTTCAAAAGTATTTTTACATATATAAGATTTATTCAATTTGAAAATGAAGTACAATGGAACAAACTACATTACTGAACTGAAATCTATAGAATATATAGTAGAAAAAAACAGTAACAGTAAAGTAGAAAATCATACTAAGCTTAAGAAAGTAGAAAGAATAATATTGATAGGTGAACTTTACTTGAATTCTGTAAAGATGCTTAAGAGAGATAAGATAAAAGTAGAATATGCAGATCCTACCAAGCTCAACTTTTCTTTCAAAGATGATAAAGTACATATATATAGTGGAGAGAAAGACTTGCCAGATGTAGTACTTACTAAAGCAGATTCTAAGAACACAGTGGTATTGATGCGTAGTGGATATACTAAGGAAGTGATAGCAGCTTTACTTGATGCTATTCAAGAATTAGATATACTTATATTGAACAATCCAGAAGCTGTAGCTATGTCATCTGATAAATATGCAACTGCATGTTTCTTGACAAAAGCTGAACTTCCACAACCAAAATATGTACTTGCAACTTCTGGTGATATAGATAAAGAAGATCATAAGAAGCTAGATGAAAAGCTAAAGCAACTCTATGGTAAGCTTGATGATGGATTCAAATATGTTTGTAAGATTTTGAATGGACATGGTGGTAAAGGTGTATTTTGCTGTCGTGGCAAAAACATTGTATCTATATTGCAATGTTTATTCAAGTTGAAAGAAAACTGTCCAATACTCATACAAGATTTTCAAGAAATAAAAGATGGTGATATTAGAGCTCATGTACTTACACTAAACGGAAAGCAAAAGATATTGTCTTCTATTATGAGAAAGAAAGGTAAAGACTTCAGAACTAATCTCAGTCTTGGTTGTGACATGGAAGATGACTACAAAATGACTTCTGAACAAGAAAAGCTGGCTTTAGCAGCTGCTAAAGCATCTGGTCTTGAATGGTGCGGTGTTGACATGCTACCATTACAGAATGGAAACACTATAGTAGTAGAATTGAATGGTGCACCTGGACCAAGCTCTCCTATCAATGACCCTAACATAGAAGAAACTAATTGTAAGTTCTTTGAAAAGTTAGTAGAAGCTATAAATGAACTTTGTAAATAAAATGGAAAAAGAATATAAAAACATAGAGCATGCAAACATAAATGAAGCGATGACACTTCTGAAAAATGATACCAAGTTAGAAATAAAGAATGTAATATGCTTCTATGTTGGAGAAAAGAAAGTAAAGAGCTATGATGAAGCAGTAGAAGAAAAAGAAGAAGATTGGTCTTATCAAGACTATTTGACTATTTGCTGTCATAAGAGAAAGCTGAATCTTATATGGTTGAACAAAGCAACAGTACGATTTACTTATTCTAATCATATCATATCTATAGATGATGATATAACAGACATGCATTTCTCATTGAAGCATTCTAACATTCATGATACTATCATATTTCAAGGTCAAGCTAATGATGACAATAAGAAAAACTATATTGGGTTGATGAGGGCATTTGAATATGAAGGTTTCTTCATGCTGAATACTATAGATGAAATCATCATGGCATCTGACAAGTATCTTGCATCTAACTTACTGGCTAAAGAAAATATTCCACAGCCAGGATATGTACTGATAACAAGAGAATTAATGGAGGACTTGAATACAGAATGCCACGATACTAGAGAAAGTTTCTGGAAGATGCTTGATTCTATCTATAAAGATAATGAGAACATAAATGAACTGAAAGAAAACAGACAATACGTAGTAAAGATACTGAATGGTAGTCTTGGTATTGGTGTATTCATCTGCAATCATGATGAAGTAGAAGGAATACTGCAAGCTATGTTTGCTGTAGATAAAGAAGCAGAATTCATCATACAAGAATATAAAGAGAATACTGGTGACATTCGTGTACATGCATTTTCTGTTGATGGTGCTAATTATGAGATACTTGCTTGTATGAAACGTGATAAGATAAGCGGTGACTTCAGAAGCAATGTCTCATTAGGAGCTAAGACAGAAGAATATCAGATGACAGACAAGCAAAAAGAAATTGCATTGAAGGTTGCTAAGCTTTCTGGATGCAGATGGGTTGGTATTGACTTGATGGCTTGTACTGATGGTGACTTTGTAATAGAATATAATTCAAGTCCTGGTGTTCAAGGAATATCACAACAAATCAAGCATAATATGTTTGACATTGTAATAGATAAGATAGAAGCATACATGAAGAAGAATGCTATCTATCATACTGATGATTTTGAATTTGGGCAAGACAAAGGCAGATGCTTTACATCATACGATAAAAACACTATTCTTGAACTTTGGGAACATGATTGGTCACTTATATCTAGTAAGAGACAAGAAGTAATGTACAACTGCTTACTTATGCAACCAGGTCTTTTCTATAAGATACATGGTAAAGACAAACCAGAATATGGATTAGATTGCTCTGGATATATCAAATATGTAATGAAGAAGGCATTGAATGTAAAGACACCTAACATGTGTGTTGACTTCTTCACTTTATTCAGTGATAATGATTGGGAAAGAATATCAGTTGATGATCTTAAACCTGGTGATATAGGTGTAAAGAATGAATCCACTATATTGAATCATTGTGGTATATATGCAGGTGCAGGAAAATGGTTTGATACTTCTTATCTTTATGGAGTACAACTATCTGACTATTCACACTTCAAGTACTTCTTTAGAATAAAGAATATTGATACAGATGCTTTAGGAGAAAAGACAGATCATTTAGTTAGAAAACTCATTTCTTCAGGTGTATTGCCAAGACCAGAAGATGAAATAACTGTTGTTCCATCTACTATTGGTGACCCATTAGTAGTATCAATAGATTCATAATCATAGATTCCCTAGAATAGCGCCTGGGGCGGTCAGGGATTGGAAAATGCTTTAGACTATAAATTATATGTCTAAAGCATTTTTTGTTGTTCCTGGTGAACTCTTAAAAGATATTCAATTGATGATATTTTTACTTAAGCATATATCTAACTTACATGAAAAGCAACACAATCATAATAAATGGAGATAAATATTTAGTAGAAATGATTGATTCTGATATAATTTCTACTAAACAATATGTTGCATTCAGAAATACTGATGTCATAAACGATATGACCATAGATACAGATATATACTTAGCTCCAATAGATAGGGGTATCCCTAAAATATGGCCATCTACTAATACAACAGGAATTCCGTTGATGTCAACAAATTCTGATGCATTTTCTGAATCTATTAAACATGAATACTCAATTCCAGAATATGATTCTACATTGGGTGGATATTCATACAACAGATTGCTTGATGAAGATCTATATATAAAGAATGTTAAAACAATAAAGCTTAGAATATGGCATCCAACAACTGATTTGAATCGTAACATGATATTGTATGTTGATAGCTGGGTAAACTCTTTACATATCCATTGGTACTGTGATATGATAAAATGTGAGGATAAACATACTGGTAAAGAAAGACGATTAAATCAGGATATATACAATGAGTATTTTGAAATAGAAATTCCTGACTTTAGAGATGTTTTATATGGTTCTACATATATAGAAGAATCATCATTGATATTCAGAAATGAATATTCACAAGATAAGATAAAATATGCTGAAGAAACTAATGCTTTAAATAGAACCATTCATAAAGATACGGATTACCAGGTATATAAGGAATTAGAAAATCCAAAAAATGGATGTATACAATTAGCAGATATGAACTTACTGTTGCATTATTGGAAATATCATAAGGAAGATGATGGAACAGAAATGAAAGAATACGTTGAAAATCCATATTCTATTCCTGAAATGATTTCATTAAACATGACTTTATATCCATGGAAATCAATATCAGATAATGGAATATTCACTATAAACAAATATGCTAAACCAGCTTCTTGTTATTTTGTCGATGACTTTAAAATGTCAATAAAAGCATCATTTGAATTTATAGATGGTACAATATCAGTAGTTGGTAGATTTTGTTATCCAGAATCATTTTCTTCTATAGAATCTGCTTGGCAAAGAATATATAGTACTGATTTTTCTAAATATAAGCTATTATCAGAAAAGGCTAAAGATTATGAAGATTTGAAAGAAATTTTAGGTGATAGCTTAGAAATGGTAAAATATACATGTATTGTTTCTTCTGACTATCTGTCAAAAAACATAATACATGAAGAAATATCATATTCTGATAGGGTTGATGACTTTTTGTTTCCTATGAAAGACCTATTTTCCAAATGGTCACAAGTACCAGATAATGTTTATGTAAGACTCATAATGGAAGACAGGGCTATTGGTAAGAACTGTTCTTCTCCTACTGTATTATTTACCAAAGATAAATTGAAATATACAATAAATGAACAACAGTATACTAGATTGTCTATAAAGAAAAAAGAAACAGATATTGATGATATGAATAAAGAGAATTTCAACTTCATAAGCAATATGAATTGCCGTATAGTAAAGAGTAATGATGACAAACAGCAAATACAAAAGAATTCTGTTCAACCAAGAATAATTTACAAACCAATATTCTTTAAAGTTCAAGAGTTGCAGAATATAGTATTGCGTTCAAACATGGCACAAAACATTGGAATATCATTATCTTCTTATGTAAACAAAGTAGATGAATTCATATTGTCAATAGGAGAAAACAAGTGGCATGAAAGTTCAAGAACATCTTCATTTGTAATATTCAATATAAATTCTAAGCTTATAAATGAAGCAACTGGAAAATATGATATTCTGACTTCTGAAAATGAATACATATCTACTGGAAATTATACTATAGAATAAGAATGGAAATAGATCTTGCATTAGATAATAGTAAAGTAATAGAATCCCCTTATGATGCTGCCATACAAGAATTAGATTTGTTGCTTGGAACTAATTGTACTCAAGTTTTAGGAAACCCAGGATTCGGGGTAAACATGGAACAGTTCTTATGGCAAATGACTCCATCTCCTATGGAAGTACAATCATACATACAACGAAAGATAATAGAAAATACCTATTGGTGCAATAAGTTGAATGTAAGCATAGAAGTAAACGTCATAAAAGGATCTTTGCGAGACATATATGAGGTTAAGATAGGTTTAAAAGCACCAAATACTGGTAATCTAGTTAAAGAAAAGAAATATCAATACAGATAAATGAGACTATTTGAAATATTAAAGACATCTTATGAGAATTTTTCTGAAACCATGCAGGATTTTCTCAACAAATCATTTGGCGGTTTAGGACAAGCATATTCTCAATCATCAATATTTGGATCCGTATTAGAAGGAATAAAGGGTGTCATGCAAAATATGATGTTCTACATAGAAGATGCTATGACAGAACAGAATATATTTACTGCTACTAGAAAGAAATCAATATATAGTTTAGCAAAGATAAGCGGATATGATGCATATTATGGCGCTTCAGCTTCAGGTACTGTGCTTATTTCTAATAAGATATCTAATTCAACAGATAAGATAGTTATAGAAGATGAATGTCAGTTGATGAATGAGTCAACCAGTGTAACATATTCAGTTGATTTACCAGTTGATTCTATGGTAATAGATATGAGCAAGCCATTAGTAACACATTCCATATCTATTTTACAAGGTACTTGGAAAAGAGCAACAGCTACAGCTAAAGGAGAACCATTGGAAACAATAGAGGCAGAAGTAAATAGCTTGTATGATATCAATCACATGAAAGTATATGTGAATGGAGAAAGATGGTCAATATCAAGTTGTTTGTATGATATGATAGAAGATGAACATAGCTGTGTAGTAAAGAATGGATATGATGGAGGTTTCTCTGTTATGTTTGGTAATGGATATCATGGTCACAATTTGAATGAAGGAGACCAAATAACTGTAAAATACATATCACATGATGGAAGTCTTGGAAATATTTCACCATCAGATGATGTTACTTTAAAATTCAAATCTTCCATAAGAAATTCTATTGGAGATTTAGTAGAAGCTAATGATTTGCTAAATATCACAATAACAAGCTATATATGTGGAGGTACAGATGCCGATACTATCGCAAATGTAAAAGAATTAGTTGGTATGAATTCTCGATCTTTAGTATTAGCAAGTGAAGACAATTTCAAAATGTTCTTAAAGAGATTTTCATTTGTTGGACAATTCAATTTGATGTCATCTAGAAATTCTACAAAGATAACTTGTATTGCATTTTCTAAATTCAAAGATCATTTATCCACTCCAAGTGATTATTTGAAATTAAGTAAAGAATCTATGCTATTGACTGATAATCAAAAATCCATGATTATTCAGGCTTTAGAACAATCAAATAAGGCTTTTGTTGGTACTTCCCTTACTTTTGTAGATCCAATAATAAGAAGATATTCTATCATGTGTTATATAAAGTTATCAACATCTACAATAAAAGATTCTATAAAAAATAGCATAACTAATGTAATATCTAATTACTTCATGTCATTACCTACTGATACATTATTTATAAGTAAATCTGAATTGATATCGTATGTTACAGAAAATACCACTGGCTTACTTAGTTTTGATTTAGATTTCATATCAGAAGCAGATGAGATAGCTAGATACATGGGTTATTGGAATAAGAAGGAACTTCATTTTACATCATCTAAAGATTTAAGTTATGTTGATGTAAGAACAATATATGATAAGTCAGATATGATTGGATTAGATGAAGTTGGAAATATAAGACTTAAGACAAATCTGGAAATGCCAATCATTCATAAATGTACTATGACTTATGATGATATGACTCAACAGCAAGTAGAACCAATACAGTTCTTCTTCTTATAAAATATATGAATATGAAATATTATGACAGTAGAAGAACTGAAAAAATCATCCCCAGTTTTAGTAAATAGGGATGTATGGAAAAGAATAAATGATGAAAATAACAATATTTCTTCAGATCAAAATACTTCCAATATAGACATTGCAGCTATACATTTATGTTATAAATCAATAAATGAAGTAGAATATTCATTGTTAAGTAGAGCAGCTAAAGATTGCTGTTATTGGTTAACTGATGAACTTAGAGAACTTGATGGATATCTGTTGTTTGTAGGAGATTTAGATAATATAGATAATTACTGGAAAGAACAGATAGAATATCTTAAGAAGAATGATCTTTTGATAGAATTAGAAGTTTCTGAAAAGATATTTGAAAATGATTATTTTGAAAGATATACTAAGCAAATAAAGAAATTAGATATTACTTATGTTGTAAATTGGAAAAATCTGATTGAATTTTATAAGCCATTAGGTATACCAGTAATAGATACGTTAAAAGGGTTATCCGAAGATATTTTAGGATCAGAAGATAAGACAATAGTAAATTCTAAAGTGGAAGAATTGAAGTCTATTTATCTAGATCCATTGATATATAAAGTAAGTTTCCAATTAATCAATAAGAAAGTACCTTCTAATCTGCTTGATATCATATTTTATGGATGTAAGAAACATGATATGGATAAATTGAGACATTATTCATATAGGTATTCTTATGAAGATGGAAATACAGAAAAGATATACATACTTGCAACAGTAGATAAGCTTAGTGAAAATATATGTGCCATAAGATTCCAATCAGAAAAATTAAATGATAAAGATCATTATCTATATTTTAATTATGAACTGTTTGAATATTTAGGAAATAAAAAATTCATAAAGAAAATATATGACAATTCTGAATATTGGACAGAAAAGACAAAATCAGATTTGATAGGTAAATAAAATGGTGGGATTAGAAGATTACATATTTGAGAATGCAAGAACAACACATTCTAATAAAGAACGTAAAGAAGAATTAGAAAAGTGGCTTAAGGGAAAGAAATATTCTGATTATGTAAAGATACTTAACAAAATGCTTGATGACCCCAAAGCAAAAACATTACTTGAAGATGGTTTTGGTGGAGATTTAGGAGATACAAAGTTTGTATTTAAAGTAAAGCTTATCAAACCATTGAAATTGAGACCAACACAAAATGAAATAGATGTTGATAAATCTGTAAAACATAGTCTTACTAATCCTGACAATATGAAAGATTTGTTTAAAGATGAAATCATTACTGCTGGTATGCCATTAGTAACATTTAGAGGTAATTATGTAATAGATGGACATCATCGTTGGTCAGAATGTGCTATGATTAATCCAGAAGGTGAAATGGTATGCTTTGATTATGATGCTGATATAAGTCCTATCCAGATGTTGAAAGCTGTACAAGGTAATATTGCTGCAGCTATAGCAGCTAGAGATGAAGATCCCGAAATACCATCAGGAAAGACAAATGGCCCTAACTTATATGATAAAGAATGGGATAGAGAAAAGATTCATGAATATGTAGATAATGAATTAAAAGAAGAACCTGCTAAGATATTCTTACAGAAAATGAACATTGATACAGATAAAGGTGAAGATATAAGAAAGAAAGCTTTGCAAGTTATCTGCGACAATATTTGGAATGTAAAGATAAACAATTATCCAGAAGACAATGCTCCTTCTAGAGGTGAAATGCCACAAACTGATAAAGCTGGACAAGAAAAGGGTTCTAAATCAAGCAGTTATCCTGATAAAGAAGGTTCTGCTTTAAATAGAATGAAAAATGGAAAATTTGATAGTGGTGCTATTAAATAAATCAATATTTTTATCTATAAAGATATCTTTAAAATAAATAAAATGAAAAGTTTATTAGAGTCATTAAATGATGCTTTAGTTTTTGAAGAAGAAGCCGAAGTATTCGTTGTAAAAGACAAAGATGATGGTACCATCATCACGGTTTGTGACACTGAAGGTCAAGCTAAAAAGGCTGTGTCAGATGCAGAAAAAGGAAACAATTATGAAATTGTTAAAGATAAAAAATCAAATTACGTAAAATAAGATATGTCATTTTTAGATTTTGTAAATAAGAAAACATTATTAGAAGAATCTTCTCAATGGATGAATGAAGCATTTAAAGAGAAAGATTATAATAAAGCAAAGAAGACAATTCTCAACATATTGAAGAAAGAAATCACTATAGGACATGTATGGTCTTTGGGTATATATGATTTAAAAGTAGATGGTAATGATTGCAGTACAGTCATTTATATGGTTTCCAATAAAGAAGTTAACAAGATTGCATTAGTATTTGGTATTAACTTTTTGAAAAGCGGCCAATCTATGGTACCATATTCAACTATATTCTTTGATGAAGAACATACCGCACAATTCCTTTTGAATGATAGTGGTACAAAGGCTATGAGTAGTGTTAAATCTCAGCTTGAGATTAAGATGATGGGTGCTAGTATTGTTTATTATATCCCAGTAATTGCCAATGTAATAAATAGTGGTAAGTTTGATATTTCATCAGAAGAAGCAGTAAAGCTTGGCCGTAAAGTATATGATACCAAGAATGAATGTATTTCTTGGGACATGTATTTTGGTGCCCAGAAATACCATATTTATGAAGGAATTTCTGAAGATAAGGTTATTGAAAAGTATCATTTGAATCTTGGTCACAAATATAAGAAGATTGGAGAATCTTATCAGTGGATCAATGAGACAGAGCTTGAAGATCGTAAGAAAGAAGTATATGCTCAAATGAAAACAAATACTGACCCAGATCTTGGTAAAGCTCTTTATAAAGAATATCGTCAGATATTGAATGCTATTAAAGGTGGAGCAACATCTTTGGAAGATCTTGAATGTTCTGTAAAGAAAAATGTTTCAGTAACACCTTCATTTACTGGAGTTGCAGAAGCAGAAAAGAAGATTGAAACTGCTAAGTCAGATCCTAAGACAGCATTCAAAGAAATGCAAATGTATGTGAAGATGGTCATTAAAGGAATTCAACCTGCGGTAATTCTTTGTGGTGCTCCTGGTATTGGTAAGACTTTCCGTGTAAAACAACAATTGAAGGCAGCAGGATATACTATGACTGCCGATAATACTGTAAAAGGTAAGTGTACACCTAGACAGCTTTATTTAACACTTTATAACAATAAAGGTAAGGGTGATATTGTTTTAGTTGATGATGCTGACTCATTAGTAGGTCCAAAGGCACCAGAAGACTGTATCAATATTCTTAAGGCAGCTCTTGATTCAACAGCAGATGATGAAGGTCGTCTTGTATCATACAAAGTTTCTGGTGAACTTAAGGATGATGAAGGTCAACCAGTTCCTAAATCACATTACAACAAATGTGGTATGATTGTCATTACAAACTATAGTGTTGGACAAATTGATACAGCATTACGAAATAGAGCATTTACACAATCACTTGATTTCTCTACTAAGGATTTGCTTCAAATAATTCGTGATATCATGCCAAATATTGAATCTAATCGTCTTTCAATGACGTCTAAGGCTAAAGCTATGAATTATCTTGAAAAATTAGTTGAAGAAGGAAAACCTATTGAAGTTAGTTGTAGATCATTTATTACTTGTGCAAGAATTTATGAAAATTCAGAAGAAGATGATGATTTAGGACTTGCAGAAAAGATGATTGCAGAACAAATGAGGAACCAAAGTTTACGAGGTGGTCGCAAGTTCTGAATCTATAGAGTTGGCAATATACTGGTATATTGCCAACTCTCCAAACTTATAGAAAATTAAAAGATGAAAAGCTTAAGTGATTTGATTTTGGAAGCAGAAGATCAGCAAAATAACAATCAAAATAATGGTCAGAATAATGATCAGAATAACGACCAAGATCAACAAGATAATAAAGATAAATCAGTAAAGGGTGATGCCGGTACATTCAAACAATGGCCAGCGTTTGAAACTACTGTAAAAGGTTGGATTAAAGTAATGTCTGGTCAAGAAGAAGCAAAAGACAGTTTCTTTGATGGAGGTTTCTTGATACCAACTACTGTGGCTGGATGTCTTGCTAATACACAAGCAAAGGTTGCCACATTAACTAAACAACTTGATTCAACTTGTAAAGTTTTGATAACAGAATTTTCATCTGATTTCAGTTTCTTGTTAGATAATTTGAAACCTTATGGATATCAATCATCTGGTTGGTCCAAGACAAAAGGTCCAAAGATCGCAGATATCATCAAATCTATGAAGGCTGAAGCTAAATCAGGTAATTCTGAAGAAAACAAAAATAATGACAATAAAGACAATGGAAACAGTAATAACGGAGGTACCATGTAATCAAACTAATCAAATTCACACTTATTGTGAAGGAATGGTAACAGAAGATTCTAAGAAAAAGAAAACAACAAATGATATAATTTCAGATTAATTAATGTGATCCAATGAAACAGATAAATGAATATCTTGAGAAACCTATAAATGAATCTCAAGTTTATGATGACATCATTAAGTCACTTCAAGAATCTAAAGAACAAGGTAAACCAATAGAAGAAGGACTTTTTACTGGTTTATTTGCTGGTGCTGCAGCTTTTACTGTTGGTCCTACAATAATGAAAGCTGTTGCTAATGTTCTTGGAATTGATTTGAAGGGTCCATTAGGAAGTCTTATGACTTCAAGACTAATTATAACAGCTTGTTGTACAAAACTTGGTTTAAGAATATAAAAAGAAAGGAGCTTAAGCTCCTTTCTTAGATTTTAGATATTCATATACTTTATCCACAGTTTCATTTGTAACTTTTTCTTCAGAACAAATTTTTCTAAGTTCTTCATCAAACTCTTTACTAAATGGAATAGGAATATTATTGTTATTGAAATATTTTGCATATTTTAGTTTTGATGTCAATATTCCTTTTTTGTTTAGATATAAGTCACCACCATACTTATTGTATTGACCTATCAAAAATCTTTCAAACTTATATTTTCCACCAAGTTCATCACTAAACACCATAGATGTATTTTTATTCCAATTGTAACTTTTTATTGATGAGAAAGTGAAATTTGGTATACCATAGATATGCATACTATTAATCAAACAATCTATGGCAAAAGCTTGATCTTCAAAATATTCTTTATCACTAGATGGATAGTCTATAATATCTTTTGTATTATTTAGGTTTATTGCACAAAGTTGTACTGGATATACTGGATGATCTATATTAGGAATTTCTTGGTATTTAGTTTGAAATCCTAAATATCCTGGTCTCATGGAAGTATAGACACCACCATCTGGATATTTTTCTATTAATCCTAATAATTTCAAATAAAGTGAATCTATTTCTATATTTAATTTCTTATATGAATTACCTGTACTTGATTTTGTATTAAAGTCAATATATTTTGCAACCGGATTTATGTCGTCATCTGTCCATATCAAAACATCATATCCATTGTCTATAGCCCAATGATATCCATATTTTCTTTTTTCACAAATATTCTTTGCATTACAATATATAATATTTATATGATTACATAAAGACTTGTATTCATCTTTACATGGATCATTTTCTTGTACTAACAAGAAAATATCTACCTTTTCTTTTATATATGATTTTGGTGATTCCAACCAATTTATAAGATTGGTACATCTGTTTTCATATACTGTTATAATTAAACAAGATTTCATGAAATTTTCTCAATAACTTTATTATAATAATTTGGAAAATTTCATGAAATATTTTAGTATAAATTACATATATCCTAATTGCTTCAAATATTTTGTACAAATTGCATTTCCATAAAGATAAGCAATTACACTCTTCATTGGATCATTTATAATATATGAAGTCAATTTCATCCAAATAATACCAACGATAATCTTTATATTTGTATCAATTGGCATATCATCCAAATCAATTTGTGTAATTGAAGAAAAATCACCAGATGGATATTCTAATTTAAGATTCATACCATCGGAATAATCAATTTCTTCAATTGTGACATAAGGAGCACTGTTGAATCTTGAATATCCATTAAGTCCATAACAGAATTTTGCAATATCATATTCTGCCATTCCTAATCCAATTGTCTTAAGATTTCCAAAATATCCACGAGGATCAATAAAGATTACATTACCATCTTTATCAATCATTGTATTATCTGTATTTGGGTCACCATGACAAAGACATGCGTTGAAATTGATTTCATTATTTTCATACCATTTCTTTAATGCATCCATCAATACATTAAAATGTGTTGTAATTGGCATGTAATCAATACACCTTACTTCTGTTTCTTCAATGAAATAATCAATCAATTTCTTACATGGATTTACTCTAGTATATACTTTTCCAATCAATTCATTGTAGAATGCTCTTCTGATATCTTCATCTTCATCATCTACATCTATATCAACATCATTAATGGTATGTAAAGCTTTGATTACATTAGAAATCAATTTCTTAAAATCACCATTTTTATAATACCATTCTTGAGCTGTTACTCCGTCGATTTTATTCAAAATCAATTCATGTTTATTTTCATCATATCCTTGTTTTCCGCACAAACATGGTATATTACTATATTTGTCGTAGAAATCATTTTCAATTTTTTGTAATTTGATAGCATCTTCTGTTTTTGCAATTTTAATTACTTTATCATCTTCAATTTTAATCTGATTGAAATATCTGCATGTATTTTTAGTTGACAAATCCCTAAGATATTTCTTTTGGTCAAATTCTTCTCTGATACCTTTATCCAAACATTCAATAGAAAAAGTTTTTGTCAAATCACCCATTCGATCAATTTCAGAAATTACATGCACTCTATCATAAGATTCTCTATTGTGACAAAGAAATGAATTTAGCAACTCAGCATATTCATGAAATGCCTCATAAACATAAATATCCCCATCATATTTATTAAGCAACTCATCAATCTTTCTCTCAATTATAGTTTTTTCTCCATCTGTAACCAAATAGAATGGAAAAACTAACTCTAAGTTAAGCTCCATATAATGGCTTTCTGGATAATGCGACTGAACAACAAATAAACAATTCTTTTTCATTTTCATCAATTTTAAATCAATACTAATATAGACAATATTAATATAGATTAGTTTCTTAAGGTATTCAAAAGATTAGTAACTTTTGATTGCAATGTTCCTGATGGATGACTCTTTTGCAATCTTTCACACATGTTTACTATACCAAGCTCTTCTGAATTGAATGCCCCAGATATAGCTGTGGACATTACTGCTTCAAATATTATATTTGATGTAGCCGGTACAATTCCAAATCCATCCAACTCTCCTGGATCTGTCTTTATATGGCAAATAAAATCAATATCTTTACATGACCTTACTTTATTCAATTGCATTTCATTTGACATGCAAATCATTGCAATTTTACATTTTGGTCGCAATTGTTTCATGTATTTGAACAACACATAAAGTTCATTTGAACATCCAGATTTTGACATAGCAATCAACAAAGATGGTTTGTCAGTTGAAATAGGTCCTAAATCTCCATGTCCTGCTAAGCACGCATCTATGAATTGTCCATCAACCATTATTGATTTCAATGTGGCAGCATTCTTTTGAGCTATATATCCTGGCTTACCTATTCCTGTAATATATATTGTTTGATTGTCTAATATAGCTTCTTTAATCATATCAGAAAGAATATTGATGTTTTTCATAGACCCAACATCATTCCTCATAGTATTTAATGAAGCTAAGCAATCAATTATGAAATTGAAATTTATCATAAATTATTTTATTTTTAAACAACTAAGAATTAAATCTTGTACTTTAATAAAATAGAAATTAAGTGTTTCGGTTTCATCCGAACCTAGTCATAAATAAATTATACCAAAAACTAAAATGAATCTAAATTTGATTAAAGGCCTTCAATTTGCTGAAAAGCTCAACATGACAGAGGCTATTACCGAGTCAGGTAAGGAATTCTTGAAATCTTATCGTGGCTATCTTTACACAAATCCAGCAAGCTACGGCCTTGTCAATGGTTTCATATCTGAAGCATGCAACCACAAGTATGACAATGGCATTGCTTCTATTTTAGAGTCCGTTCTGGAGTATGTAACAGAAAACAAGATAAGTTGGAAGATTGCAAGTGCATGTGAGATCATTGAAAATTCTAATGATCCTTATGGTTATATTGCTAAGGAAGGTTGTAAGACAGCAGAAAAGCTTCTTGAAATGAATGAATCAGAAGTAGTACAGTATATTAAGGCCGGAGCATTAAAATCCATCCAGTACATTCCAGAATTCAGAAACATTTGTAAAGAAGTATATGGTACAATGCATGTTGATGAAGTACGTACACAACAGTATTCTCTGATCAATCCATTGTCTTATGCTATTGTGAATGAAGATGAAACTTGGTTCTGTGTAAATGGACTTACTTATTGTATCAAAGAAGGTAAAGTAGAGAATAAGATGTGTGAAGATCAGACTTTCAATACTATCAACTATCTTCTTCCTAACTTTGAAAAGGTAGATGAAAGTCTTGTATTTACTTGGACTCCTAACTTTGGTGAAAAGCCATTTACTTTTGTTCTTGCTGAATCTGGTATTCAACTTAAGAAGGATGGCATTGTAGATGAATCATTCAACAATACAGTAGACTTTAAAGTTTATTGTGACAACCTTTCTACTACTATGTTTGGTGGAACAAAGACTAACTTCATGAATATTGTACCAAATGTAGCTACTGTACAAGAAGGTATGAATAACATTTGTGAAGTAGATACAGCTAAAGTTCTTGAATGTGCAGATGGTAGTATTGCTACAATTGTAGAAGGTAAAGAGAATGTTACACTGACTTGGAATCGTAGTACACAAGTAAAGTGTAATGAATGCCAGAATTTTGAATACATGCATGAAGCATTGGATCAAATCAAGTCTTTGACTAACATAAATCTTCGTGAAAACTACCAAGCTCGTATTGATGAAGATTTGAAGAAAGAAGATCCTGATTCTTATGCACAGATCCATGAACAACTGCAAGCAAATAAAGATGCAAAGATTGAATCTCGCCGTATGAAGATACAGCAACTTGCAGAATCTTATAAGAATGATCCTACAAAAATTGCTATTCTTTCTTCATTAAGTAAAGAACTTGCAATGCTTGAAAACAAATAAGAGGATAAATAATATAAAAGAAAAGAGAACTTTCAATTGAAGGTTCTCTTTTTTTTTGTTTTCATAGTTTTGAACTTAAGTTAATGAACATCACTTATAGTTCTGTTCAAGAACTTAAATTATTGTGCCAGGGACGTTAAAATTGTCTTAGCTGATAGAATATACTGAAACATATTCTTCCGCTCCCTGTGTGACCCAGGCACCATCCTGGAGAATTTATAGGCAATCTCGTAAATCCGTAAAGAATTCTGTAACAAAAATACCTGCATCATCAAGATCATCCTTAAAAGAATATATGATAGAACGATTAGTTAATGCCAGGTCATGTGAAAGAAAATAGATAGGACATTCATTAATAGGATACATTTCTACTGTACCATCTGCAAAACATACACCATAAATTCTATTAGACTTATCACCTAACAAATTATATAGCTTCTGTAAATCTTCTGCTGTAGTTATTTCAAAAATATCCTTTAGCAAATCAATCTTGATAGTAGTATTACGACTATGATAACCTGTGCCATACCATAAAATTGCTTGCAATGCTAATTCCAAATTAAATTTATCTAATTCTGTACAATTCTTCATATTTTTGCTTCTCTATAATTACTTATACAAAATAAAAATCTCTATCTGTTACATTATAAGTATTCCCATCTACTTTCAAATAGAATGATATTGAACCATCATTTACATAATCTGTATAAGTTTCACATCCTTCAAGAATACCAGTAACATCATTAGTAATGAACTCCTTACCATTCCATTCTTCATTTACTCTCTTTATAGTAACAGCACGTCCAATATTTGAATTTACTGCATCAGTGAAAATTTTATCTACATTTAAAATATTCATACTTATAAAAAATTAAAGTTCTATATTCATTAACATTATGAATATAGAACTTTTATTGTTTATTTCAAAAATTTTAGAAAAAATTGTATCCTTGGATTTCTTTATATTTGTAATGTTGCTCATCATCAGAGGCTTTATGAGATATTTCTTCCAAGAATAGCATATTCTTATCCATGGATTTCCATTTATCAATATCAATATAGCCCAAAACTGATCCTATAAAGATTGATGGATCTTTAGTGTATTCAATCATTTCATTTGTCCATATTGGTTCTACAATATTCATCAAATGGTCTGATTTTATCTCTTTATGAAGTTCAAGATAATGTTCTTTTTCCTTCTCTCTTTCTCGATATTTCTTGACAGTAATAGTTACAAAATCATTGTAATTCAGTCTAGAATCACCAAACTTACTTAATTTATGACCATTATCAAATTCAACATCAACACACTTATACCATGCATGTGGTAATCCACCAATATAGTCAATATATTTTCTACCTTCATTGATATTGTAAGTGTTGATCAGATTTCCAAATACGATATCATCACAAATAGTCTGATAAGCAAAAGAAATACCATTCTTTATGATTGCTTTATCATATACTTCTTTACTTGTAAGAATTCCATTTCCTCTTGGATATATGCAAAGTGGATAAGGACAACAAGCTTCAGATAGAGAATACAAATCAGACCCATAAGTAATTTTTGGATCAGCATATTTCATTATGAAATCATTCAAAACTCTGATATTTACATAAGTGCTTGTATTAGTTCTAAATATCCAATCTGGAGAATATCTATCGGCAATAAAACTATATGCCATCCAAGTTTTCTTAAATGTATATTGCATATCATCTTCACAAGCAAGATGCAAATACCAAACATTTTCATGATCTTTATATTGTTTGAACTCAGATTTCATATAAGCTCCACCATCATAATACACAATACCAACATTCTTTGGAAGCTCTTTAGCCCATGTTTCTAATGCTAAATTAAACTCATCTTCAAATGTAAAATCTTTACAAATTTCAGCATTAGCTCCCATTATCAATATAAATAATGTAGGAGTATATCTCAATTGTTTTTCTGTCATATTAAATATGGTTTAGTTCCTTATCTTCTACTTCATATTTCTTTGCCAATTCTTTAAACTTCTGAATTTCTTCTTCAGTAAGCTTCTCATCAATATTATGACTATAGAAAAGATGATTCCCCATAAGAATTTTTGTATGTTTTTGTTTCTCATCACCTATTTCTCTTGTATAGAAATATCCATCATCCTTCTTATCAGAAAATATCTTATCAGAAAGTATTGATTGTGCTGCATTTACTGGAATAGGCAATGCTCCACATTTCATTGCAAATGTTGCTGCTTTTGATGAGAATTCACCCCATACATTTCTATTTGTGATTTTAAAATCTTCAACCAATATTTTCTTCAAGTATTCAGAATATCCTTTTCTAGCAGCACAACAACATATCTTTCTTCCTCTGTTCTGCTTTCTATCATCTTTAAGCCATAATTGGTGGCGATTAGGATGTCTTTTATCTGCATAGAATGATACAGCTAAAATGTTTCCCTCTTTATCTCTGTATAGTTTGCAAAAATCTGATTCATTCAATATACTTTCTTTATCACCAAATCCTATAGCACCACCAATATCTCTATATCCATCATCTATCACTTCTTTTATTTGAGGATAGTATTTGTCTAACAATTCTTTTATTTGTGTTTTGTTTGTACCATTTACGAAATGTTCATTCACATATTCTGACAGCTTAATCATGGCATTATCATTGTATTTTTATAAAAATTATTCACTTTTGGAATAATTTCATTTACTAATTTATTGTAATAAGGAATAATATACTTCTCCTTTTCTTCATTTGTAAGTTGATGCTTACCATTTCTTACTATGCACTTGGTTAAGAAATTCTCTTTTAATTCTGTTGAAATATCATTGCTATTAATAATAACTTCATCATTATCACTCCAAATTAACACAGAATAATATCCATTTTCTGCATTATCCCACCGATACCCAGTCCAATGTTCTTTTGTTTCAAATAATGGATGTTCTTTGGAATACTTTACAAGATTTTCTACAATATGACTATCATGATTTGAAACATAATCTACAACTTGCTCTAAAGTAAAATCTGTAACAGGGTTAATGAGAATACTTGGTAATGAACAGATGCTTGCAACATGCATAGCATACCAGCCACCAAGACTTGATCCAATCACAATATCGATATCTAATTCTTCTACTAAAGAACATAAATATGGAATAGAATTTTCTGGATCTGTCTGAACATATCCAAAGCTATATACAATTGTATTTGGGAGATTATTCTTTAGCCATTTGCATGTACTTGATTCTGGTGAACTACCATAACCATAGATATATAATACTTTCTTCTGCATTTCTTTTTGTTTTTATATATAATGAATCAAAGTGACAATGAAGTAAATGGATAAGGTTTGAATGATGTAACATATTCAATTTCTTTTGTCTTAAACACTTTATCAAGCATTCTGAAGTAAGGTACTCCAATTACTCTTGAACAAGCACTTCTCTTATTGAACTTACCTTCAAATCTTCCATCACAATATCCACCCATTCTTTTCTTTCCTGTATCGACACACCAACATGTATTGTCTGCACCTAATCTAATCAATGAATAAGAATATTTTGTTTCTATTGTATCGTTTACTTCATCAATATACATTGGTTGCACATAACATTCTGCTCTGTGGCATCTCTTTGGTTTGTATCTGTCACCATCCCAATATCCATCAGGATAAGACCAAGTTGATGTATGCACTTTGAATATTCTTTTCTTATCTACATCCCAATAGAATTCCCAGAATGGTTTTGGGTGAATCCAATTGAATATCTTATCATTATCTTCATATTCATCTGTAACATCTGTCAAGACCATTTCATAAATCTTATCTATTGCCTCCCAATGAACTTCATCTTCTCTAGGATCATATTCATCTAATTCATTCAATGAAATGATATGATAAATTGGCTCTGGCTTTGTAATATTAGTACCTATTTTAAGGAATGGAGCAACTGCAGTAATAATGAATCTGCCTCCACCGCCTCCATACCTGATAGAATTGCATTCATAGATATGTCCTACCTTCAAGAATTCTAATGGTTTCTGAAAATTCAAATAATTCTGATATTCTGTTTCAAGAATCTTATTCAACTTTGGAGAACTTTCCTTAATAAAATCTAAAAAATCCATATTTATTTTGTTTTAAAAATTAACTTATGAAATAATGTACAAAATAAATATAGATTTTTTATATGAAATTTCAAACTTTTTATGCTATTTCTTTAGCAAAAGCAATAGCCATCTTCTTACAATCATCTAAGGTCTTTGCTTCTAATGGGCCATTTTCCTGTTTCAATGTTTCATACCCAACTTTACCAGGACCTGCTTTAGCTCCAATTTCGAACCCATAGATAGCTCGATGACTCCATCCATACCAAGCTTGTTCTTTTTCAGAAAATCCAATTTGATTTACTTTAGAACTTGGACTTATCTTTTCAGGCACAATACCATGTTTATTGAAGAACTTTTGAAGTGGACTATCATCATTATTTTCAAAAATTGTCAAACCTTCATATATGATAGTATTTAGATTAATCTTCTTTATACATGATGCTCTAATATTGTTGTATGTGTATATTGTATTCTTAGACTCCATATTGTCATCAACATAAAAGTTTGAAACATTGTGAAATTTAATCATTTCATCATTCATTATGTCTATTTTCAATAAGTCACATTCTGAAATATCATACTTCAATTCTTTCAAGAAATCCATGAAGTCATTTTTATTTTTTCTAATGTCAACACAGCAATATAAATATATTCTTGAAGGTATTGCCCTATACATATTGTTCTTACATCTTAGTCCTTCTTTCAATATTTTTTCTGTAAATTTCTTATCACATAGATGATACATAATCCCATGATTCTTACGAACTATATCATTAGCTTTCTTTGAGAATACTGGTTCTACTTCAACTATATTCTTTGATTTTGAAGATGACTTATAGTTAAAGAAATTCATCAGTATGATTATTTTCTTTCCTATTTCTGACTTTCTAGATGGATTATAAAATTGTTGTGCATCTTTTTCATTATCAAATATAGCTTTGAATGACTTTGCATTATCGTTTTTTGTTTTGTCAACTACCTCTTCAAACTTTAAATTACTAAATATTTTTTGTAACTCATTTTGAAGTTTTGATGAAGAATGACTCATTATCAAAGTTTCTTCTATCATATTGCAAGTATTACAAAATATTTCTTTATTTGTAGGTGGAACATTTCCAAATAAATCTTCACAATCTATTGACAATCTTTCTGTTGTAGCCCAAAATCTTGGATTGTCATAATTTACTTCATATCTATCTATATATTCTTGTAATGATTTCATAAATTAATTAACTATAGAATTTGAATCTCTTTTGTGTTTCTAATGGGATTGAAGATTTCATCTGATAAAACCAGAAGTTAAAACTGCCATCCAAGATATAGGTTTGACACCAATCACCATCATATCTTACACCTCTACCAATACTTTGAATAATAGTTCGTAATGTTTCATTTTGATACCACCCATCATACAAATCTTTCTTACGTTGAACTAGTTTAGATCCAAGATATGGATATGGCATCTTAATCATAATGATGAATCTGCATTCATCTCCTGGTAAATCAATACCTTCATTCAATGTTGGTCCAACCAATATTGTATCAGAATCGGTATTCTTATGGTAATCTATCAAATCTCTCTTTTCTTTTGCATCATTATACAAAAGCATTCTATCCTTCAATTCTTGTGGAGCTTCTTCATATATCTTCTTTGCAAGATCATAAGTCCAAGTCTGGATTATTCCTTTCTTATTCTTATATCTGTTGCAAAGCTCATAAGTAGCAGCTTGTACATGTGGAAAACTTTCATCTTTGAATTTCTGACTCATTTTCCATCTTGAAAGAACATATATAGGACTGTTCGTAAAATCAAACAATGATGGAAGATTATCCTCTAATGGATCAACAATACCAAGGTTTTCAGAAAAACCACCCATATTTCCTATAGTTGCAGAAGTCATAACAACATGTTCTGGCCCTTGTAACAAAAATGCTTGTGCAATATAATCTTCTTTTGCACATTGTAAGTCAATAGTCTTTTCCTTCTTCTTAGCAATCTTTCCAGTTTTATGGTTGAACATTTCTATAGTATGTTCATTTGGTGTTACAACAACATAATCCTTATTTTCTTCTACAGCAACAATATTGAAGTAATTTTTAAGCATAGTTTCATGCCTCTTTTGCCATTCACATTCTTCATATACTTCATATTCTGTACTTGAAACATAACCCTTTCCTTTGATGTTTGCAGAAAGTTTTTCCATTATCTTATCTACAACACCATTGAACATACTAATCTTATAAGCATATTCTTTTATTCTGTCAAGAACAGTATTGTCATTACATTCATATATAGAATTGAATAAAGCTTCAAGATTATCCTTCAACTGATTGTGTGAACAAGAAATATCTGTTGAAAGACTTGACAATTCTTCTTGCCATTCATCAGCAAACATATCATTGTTCAAATTTATTGCATAATCATATATATGCAGTAATTTAGAAAGATTTGTATCTTTCAATTGTGGACAATATGAACCTTGAAGCAAATTAGGAATATTATGGCACTCATCACAAAATACAATAGGACGAACATACCAAGCATTTGGATTTACTTCTATATGACCAGCTACTGCTCTAAAATACATCTGATACGTCATAATAGTAATATCAGATCGCATAGCTTGCTTTCTTGCTTTAATGTAAGGGCACCATCTTGCACAATCATATCCGCAATCATCAGCTAATTCTGGATTAATCAAAGTTTTCCAAGAAACCTTAGCTATCTTGCATTCTCCTTTATTGACTTCTTTGTTGTTTTTCTGACAAACATAATTTGCAGATCCTTTTATTCTTCCAATCTTATATTTCAGCTTTTTATGTGAATCAATAAAGCCATCATATTGCTTCCACAAAGAAAGATCAGAACAGAGAAGAAAACTCTTCTTGTTGTAACATTCTGCAAGTACTAATGCAGATATTATTAAGATTATTGACTTACCAGTACCAGTAGGTGCTTGAACCAAATGAGTCTGGTGATTACTTTTCTCGTCTATGCAATTACGTACTATCTTTGTAATAATTTCAAGTTGATTCTCTCTAAACTTAAAATCATCACCAAGTACTTCTTTTGCTATATTTTCTATATTATATTCTATCTCATTTATCATGTTATTAAGATAGAAACATTACTGATTCTTTTCAAACCAATTTCTTGCATATTTTGCCATTGCCTCACTGTCACAAATATCGTCTAGCTTGGGTAAATCAAAATCAGGAAATGAACCTTTGAATGTTGAAATCATCAACTGCTTATTTGCATTGCCAGCACCAGTGTAAAATCTCTTTACTTCTGCTGGTGGTGTTACAAGAAGAGTACCAACAACAGTATGATGATGCAATCTGTCTCTTATCAGATAGTTCAATCCAGCAAGATCCATTACTGCAGCACTATGAATGGAACCATAAGATATGCCTTCCATACATATTGTTACTGAGTTAATAGTATTACTTTTTCTGAATTGTTGTAATAGTTCTTCTATGATATTATATATTGTATCAGCTATAGTTGACAAGTTGTGTGCTTTAGCTAGTTCACGCTCATGTGCATTGTTTGTATCTTTTACATTTTCTTTTTGATATAAACAGTATTCAAAAATTTCAGAATTATCTAATTGAGCATTCTTTTCTTTCTTTGTAAGCTTATCTCCTTTTATTATGAAAAATCTACAGTAGCCATTATCAGTTCTTATTGTCATACCAGTACTGTTGATTGATGGATCAATTCCTATAAAAACATTCATGAAATCAATTTACATATTTACTTATAAATAAAAATGTGCAAATATATAAATTGATTTCATGAATTTCAAATTAAAAAATGTTAATTTAACCTTAGTCTTCAATTTTGAATGACCACTGCAACATAAACCAAGAACTCTCTCGTTCTGCACGATACTTTGGCAATCTCATTCTTTTCATAATTACAGGGATAAGATGCTCTTCTCTCCATTTGTTATGTTGAATTGTAGTCCAAGTATGTTTCTGGAACCAATCTCTATCGGTTTTGCATTCATTAAGCAATTGTTCTTCAGGTCTTGTATCTCCAATATATCTGAACATATCAATTACTAAAGAATATACTAATGCTGGACTGTTTCTTCCATTCAATGTGCAAGATTCCCATCTATCTAATTTTCCATTCAACATTTCATCAAATGTAAACAAACTGACGTTTTCAAACTTCTTTCGATCCTCACGTTTCATGTTATTTCTTATTTAAATTATTCAAATATATTATAGAAATGATTTTTAAAAATTTCAAATTCTATTTAAACAAAAAGTCACACAGGAAGTAGAAAATTTTCTTAGGTTATAATTTATACTTCTAAGTATTTTTCCGCTCCCTGTGTGACCCAGGCGCTTAACAGGGGAACCCTGTTATTTTATTGGTGAACAATCATAATCAATATAAGTTTTAGAATTATCAGATGGCCCGCAATCATCATTTAATTCTGGATCATGATTCAAATCAAGATTATCTGTTGTATTACCATGTACTGATACCTTAGAATAAGGGTAATTCTTAAACCCTGTATCATCTTTCTTTTTAATGATTACACTTTCCTCTATAGGTTTGTCAAATGGTTGTTCTTCTTCAAATCTGTTGTTAGCATCTGTTTGAATGAATTGGTAGTCAAAGTTAGAATATTTGAATACACATCTGAATGTAGCAGATTGTGCCAATGGTTGAGTATAGTCAAATTGCAGCATATCTACCCCATCTATAACTGGATGATCTAATACAATTCTAGAATATACACATCCATTTTCATTTAACAGATCAACATTAAATGTGTAGTCAAGATTCTTATCTAAATTTTCTGTATCTCTACAGTATTGATAGCAAAAGCTTTCAAACAATAAGAAATAATTTACATATCCTAAAGTATGCCTGAAATCTATATTCAACGTATGGTCCACTAAAGCTGCTGGACTAGCAACACTTCTGTAATTTACATCACTAGCACCTCCTTGCATCCAATTTTGTTCAGTTCTTCCTGGAAGCCTTACTGGGTTTCCATGATTAGTTTGCTGTTGAGCTACAGTACCAGATGAGAATCCAAGTACTTCTACTTTCTGTATTGTCTCATTCAAGAATTCTATTGGTTTAGTTATGAAACTATGTGAATCTTGCAGTATCTTAGTATATTTTTCTTGTATCTCATCTGGAATGAATTCATCTGGTAATATCAATCTGAACCCATCTCTCTTTCCTGGTAATGAAAACATATTCTATAATATATGAATATTTTTATTCTTTAGATTGTTGAGTTTGACTATTTAATGGATTACCTCCTGCTGGGGTTTCATCTCTTTCAGCACTGTTTTGTCCAGGAGTAGAAGTGTCACCATATTGCATAGTTGAATTTTCTGTATCCTGTACTTGCTTTACATTTACTTCTACTGGTTTATTTAACAATGTACTTATCTTAGAAATAGAATCCTTTATAGCAGCATGACGTTTCTTCTGCATTTCATCAGCTTGATTTATAGTCTTAGCAGATATCTTAAGTTCTCTTACAAGCTTATCCAATACAACAGCTAACTTATTTGCTAAAGTATTTGTTAATTTGTCAAGACCGCCTAATCTTCTTGCCATTTGGTCTAATGCTGTTATGAGATTAGTCATTGTTTGGGCTTTAGCTACATCCAAAGTATTTATAGATCTAGTAAACTTAGATACATCCCGAGTTTCTGTTCTAAACTGAGATGTATTCTTCACTTTACTTATTTCTACATTGATACCTTTTACAGCATTTATGACATTATCATATTTAGAAGTATCTTTTGGAGCCTCATCATAAACATCAAACAACATCTTCATTCCACTATAGTAATCCTCCATCATAGGACCAAACATCAGTATGTTCTTAGACAAATTTTTGGTATTCAAGTAGACAAATGTCTCTGATATTCCTTTGACCATCTCTTTAGGTATGTCAGAGAGTGATATCACTATGCTTGCAGCATTATCTTTAGTCTCTTTCTCTAACTTCTGTTTGAATTTAATTATCTTCTTATAAGACTTGATAGCATCATTCAGTATATCAGTATATATATCAAATTGTTCTTGTATAGAAGATAACTCATCATCTTTAATATTAGGCATCTTCTGAATAGCTCTAGACATGCTAAATGGAAGTTGTGTTAGAACAGCATCTACTATTTTGTTTAATCCATGTATGTCATCTTCCTTTCCAAACTTAGATTTTAGTTTAAGTATGTCACTATAAGAAGATACTATATTATTCAGAAGCTTAGTGTAAGAGCTATAGCTAGAAGATATTTTCTTAATGTTGTCTTTAGCATTTTCAAAGAATGGCTTAAGTTCTTCTTGGTTCTCATCCATTGTTGCTTTCATTACAGCATCAGGAACCGAGCTAATCATTACAGTGATGATATTTGAAAGTTCAATCATTTTGAGAGGATCTAACTTCAAGTCAAGAATACTCTTTATTGATTTTACATTAGCGGCAACAAGCTTGTCAAGTCCACTTAAACAGTTCTTCACCTTAGCGAATGGACTAGTACTACCATCATTAGAAAACCATCCTGCATCTTTAAACCAATCTTTACTATGATGAGCATCATATATAGACATGACAGCCGCTGGTATACATGACATCAAAGCAGTAACATTCTTGTATACAGCACCTTTAGGTCTCAATGATTCTACTGCTATTTTCTCATATTGTCCTTTGAGAAGCTTTCCATTTGCATCATACTTTTGTATTCTCAAGTCAGCTACATCTTTCACACCCTTTGCAGTTTCAGATATTAATGATCCAATTCCTTTTAATGCCGTTACTATTTGAGCAAATCTAGAACAAGTTCCATCTTTAAATATTAATGACTGATCTTCAAACATCCAAGCAGTCTTAGGATTACTTCCAAGAGACATAATAGCGTTTCCAAGACATGATACTATGAGTTGGGTATTGAATGCCGCATTAATAAAATCTTTAAAATCAAGTGGTCTTGTTCCTTTTTGCTTTCCATCACTACTATATATAGGTATTCTCAAGTCAGCCATATCTTTGACACCTTTAGCTATACTAGATATCATCTTTCCTAAACCAGTACATCCAGTTACAACACGACCAAATGGAGTCTTTACTCCTATCATATTTCCAAGCCATCCACTATCGAACATTCCTTCAGGAGCATTATCATATAAGTCTAATATTGCATATCCTAAACATGTAACAATTGTAGATATGTTAGCCGCTGCAGAATTGAAGTCAACATCTGTCAATCTTCTATATCCTACTTTATCTGTTCCTTTGTAGATAGCTATCTTGAGATCAGCCATGTCTTTGACACCTTCTGCTATCTTATCAATCATCTTACCCATTCCAGTACATGACTTTACCACTCTAGTAAATGGAGTATCCATACCTAAGAAGTCACCAAGCATTCCATTAGAGAATATATCAGGATTCTCTTTGTATGTATCAAGAATGGTACCACCAAGTATAGTGATAATTGTTTTTATATTCTCTGCGGCATCCGTAAAGTCAGCATCTGTCAAGTTTCTTCTTCCAACTATCTTTCCACCTTCTCCATATATAGGTATAGAGAGATTAGCATAGTCTTGAATTCCTTCTGATAGTTTAGACATCATATATCCTAAACTAGTAATAGTTCCACTTGCAGCAACTATCAGCATATCAATCAATGGATTCATAAATGGCTTAAGTTCCCAGATTATAGATAACATTGCTTTAATATCATCTGTTATAATAGAAGTGTCAACTCTTTCAAGCTTAGAAGCCATATCCATTACTTTTATTATCTCTTGCATAGCTTTTCCAGCTAATAAGGCACATCCAATGATTCCGGCTAAAGCAGCTTCACCTGCTGCTAAAGCTAAAGCTCCTAAACCCCCGGTACCAGCTGATAGATATCCAAGACCTATTACACCAGCAGCAAATGCACCAAGCACTGTTACAGTGATAAATACAGTAGCCCAGATTCCACCCCAGTCGTCACCTATTTTGTCACGGAGTTTCACTATCTCCATCATTGCATATCCAGCAAGTCCAACACAAGCAATAACACCTATCAATGCTAGAGCACCTGTCTTAAGCTTGCTTTTGACAGCACCTAGTATACCAAGTATGACAGCAGTACCGCCTACTAACAGAAGTTCTAATCCTAAGAACTTGAGTATGTTGACATCTAAGTCTGGGTAGTTCATCATTAGCATTCCACCAGTAAGCAATGCTATGGAAGATACTAATACTAAAGCAGATAATGCATATCCTAAGAATAATGTTTTCTCATTAATTATTTTTCCTGCAAACCCATAAGCTAATGTTATTACAGCTATGAATCCACCTAATGTCCACGCAAATGATTTGGTAGCATCTTCCATATTAGGTATCATCATAAACAATCCACCAACCAATAGAGTTGCTGCTGACAATGCAACTAAATTAGAAAACTCATGTGCTATCATCATTCCTTTTTGTCCACCAAGCATTTTGTTAGCACCCCAGTAAGCTGCAGATATTCCCAATAAGAACACACCTAATGTAAGAGTAAATCCTATAGCAGACCAGAACATTCCATCTATATTCATGATAGCAGCACCTAACAAAAGTATAGCTCCAGATATTCCTACTAAAATTGCAAAATTCTTAGCATCATCTATAGCCTTGTCAGTGCTTTGAACAACACCTAACTTACCACCTATATAATTAGCTGCAAAATCTCCACCAGAGTATGCCAACTTCATTAAAAAGATGAATACTCCAAGTTCAAAAGCAAACAGTAATGCAGTTGCAAACAGAATTGGATGTTTTGTCATATATACAGTTGGAAGAAGTAATGTCAATCCTGCTATACCTATCAACCAAGCAAACTCTTCAGCTGATGACATAGTGTCTTCCATCATGTTACTAGCTATTGAATAGGCAGTTATAACTCCAGATATCAATAGTGTCAATGATAATGCAAATCCAAGAACACTACCAGTAGGAAGGAATGCATTGACTGTAGCACCAAAAGCTAATATCAAACCAGACTTCACCACTAACTTTATAAATGAATCTGATATTTCTATAGTTCTTTCTATTCTTTCACTAGCTAGAGTATATGCAAAAGTGACAGCACCTATAAATGCTGCTAGAGAAAGTGTGAAAAGAACAGCATTAGTAAAGATACCTGGTATCATCATAATAGCAGCTCCTAACAGAAGAGTAGCTCCTGACATATATATTAAAAGAGCTACTTTTTTAGATTGTTCTAAAGCTTCATCCATTCCTTTAGTAGCAAGATTATAAGCACCTATTACTCCAAGTATGAATGTTCCTAAAGCAAATGTGAATCCAAGTATTTCAGGCATTCTCTGAAGAACAATCTTTCCTATGACTGCACCAACTAACATTGTTGCTGATGCTATAGCTACAACAATACCTATATTTTTAAGTTTATCAAAGAAATCATCATTTATTTCTATTTTACCAAGAGTATCTATCATCTTACCTACTGCTACAGCCGACAATTGCATAGACTTGAATCCTATTATAGATAAAGGTGCAGTTATACTCATTACTGATCCCCACATAGACACTATAGTGAGTTTCTCTATTAGCTTCTCTATGTTGTCCATCTTCTTCAGATCTTCTTGTTTTACATCAAGTCCATCAGATTGAATTCTCTTTATCAAACTCTTTAGCTTAGTTACTACTTTCTTATATTCTCTTATTCCATCTTGTCCTTTGACAGCAAACAACCCTCCTACAGCAGCTAATATTGATAATTTAGTAAGACTTTCTACTATCTTCTGGCAACTTTCTATCTTAGATACATCATCTTTAGAAGCAATCAGTGGATTCTTCTTATTATTTATGTTGTTGACTAAATATTTAAGTTGAGTGACCATAGTCTTCATATTTGACACTCCTTCTTTTCCTTTATCAACAAACATTCCTGCTATAGTACTGACAACTGCAATCTTTCCTAAACTAAGAACCATATTTTCACAATTCTTCATTATGTTAGGAACTGATTCATCATTGATAGCAGAATCTTGCATAGTGAATATTTTTTGACCTAAGAAGTCAAGCTTATCTAAGAAAACTAAAGCATCTGATATCCCAACTATTCCATTTTTACTTACTTTAGATATCATGTTTGCTACACTCATCATAATAACAAGTTGAACCAAAGTTTTTGTAGCGCTCTTTATATCTTTAGAAGTTGATTCATTAGCAGAAAGTCTCTGTACAACTTGCATGATAAATGCAAGCTTTCCATTATCACCTATCAGTTTCTTGAGTTCAGTGTCATCTATCTTAGAAAGAGACTTAACAATACCCATATAAAGCCAAGCAGAACCTAAAGCATAAGTTACTAACAACTGACTATAGACAACATCTTTAAACTTTATATAATTCCCAATAGTACTAATGTCTTCTATCATATCTTCTATAGCACTAAGTGATGAATTGTTCTTTCCAACAACATTGTCCTTAAGTATATTATCACCAAGTTCTTTTATTTGTAAAGTAAGATAAGCAATAGGACCTTTTACATCATATATTCTAAGAAGTGACCAAAGAGCCATTTGGGTCTTCATTATCTTAGTTCTGTCTACATTTGTGTCTTCTCCTAAAGAAACTAATGACTCTATAAATTTAGCTAAAGCACCTACTGATTTAAATCCACCTTGTCCGGCTTCTTTTGATCTAGCTACTATATTCTCTATAATAGCAGATATGATACCTTTAGAAGTGATACCAAGCCCTGTAAGAATGTTTGATTTTGATGTCATCCAATATATAGAATGAAGATTTTTCTTCAGGGTTTTCATTTTCTGCTTATCTATTTCTCCTATAGAAGGAATACCGTTCATCAGTTCAACTATACTTGATAACTGAGACATATTTTTCTTAGAGTTTATAGATGCAGAATTTATGGCTTTACAAAGACCAGCAAAGTCATTTGTCAACAACTTATTGACTTTAGATATTTTCTTCTTAAGATTATCTATATCTATTTTTGATATGCTTTTATTTATTCCTGTAAGATATTGTACTATATTTTGATCTTTGACTTCATACTTTACTTTAGCAACACTATTTAATGCATTTGATAAATCCTTCAAAACCTTTAAAGAGTCTTCTCCAAGATTCAAGTCAGAAAGTTTTACATTAGCATTATTGTTTCGTGAATTATCAGTTACATTATTTACAGAAATCACTTTCATTCCTTTTCCAGGATCTATGATTTCTTGTATATTCTTAATTGTATCTAGAGAAGATTGGATTTTCTTAGTAAATGATTGTATGTTAGTTTTTATACTGTTATAGTTTGTGTTTTTAGATATGGTCTGTCCACCAGATACAAATCCCATCATAGACATGAACTCTTCAGAAGCTTGACTTCTAGTTTCATTAAATGCATTGATGAACTCAGAAAAGCTCTTCTGTGAGTCTACATTTCCATTAAAAATCAAATCGATGCCAGCCTCTACATTTTTCATTGAATCATTAATGTCATCAACAATTTCATATAAGTTACCAGTTATTGAACCTCCTGGTAATAAATTTCCACCTTTACTTCTGTCTACTGCCTTATCTGATACTTTTGCCATGTTAATTATTTGGTTTCTTACTTTTCTTACTTATATAAAAATTAAAAGGGAAGAACTTAAGTTCTTCCCTTTGTAAGATTATTTCATTATAGAAATTATCCATTGTAATAAGATTTACCATAACAGTATAAGTGAACTGTATGTTTCTGATCAAGTGTTGTTGTAACATCAGCATTTGATATATCTGGAGATTTGAGAGTATACTCAAATGATGCATCACCAGTTGTAGAACCATTATTACCTTGTACTGCTGTCAATGTTTTTGAAGTTGCATTTAAAATGTAATTATAAGAATTAGTCCAATCTTGTGTTAATGAACCAGATGTAGCAGTAACTTTATATCCAGAAACCCAAGCTGATGTATCATAGGTTTGTTGGTCAAATGCTGTTATTGTCTTATCATCACTACATTTCAAAGTACCTTCAAATTTAACACTTGTCTTAAGTATGTTTATTTTCCAAGTTAATGTATCTGATGCTTCTGTTCCATCTTGATATACTACAGTTACTTTGCATGAAATTGATTTTTCATAATCCGCTTTAGCTACATGTATATCAGGTTTCCATGTTATACTATTGGTTGTTTCATTTGTATCCCATTTATATGTTATGCTAGAATATATATTATCGGATCCATAACTTGATGTATCAAATGTATCAGAATCAGATGATGTCAAACCACTAGCTGATACTGAAGCTTCCCATGTTGCTGTAACAGATGGATTAACAGATACAGATATATTAAATTCTTTATCTTTTGTTACCGCAAATGCTGATATATTTGTTGGTACTTTATCACCAGATGCTGAAGCACCAACATGTTTTGCAGTAATTTTTGAAAGACCTATTTCTGATGTTATAGATGGAGTTCCTAAAGTAACACTTGGTCCATAAACATACCAGTTCGCATATTCTGTATCAGGATTAGATTCAGCCACATGCAAATCACTATTGCTAACAGTTATATATTTATCTGTAGTAATTGATATGTTGGTTGAAGAATATGTTACTTTTACACTACCAAATCCATCATTACCATCTGTTCTTTGTACATATACACTGTTGTCTTCACCTTTATATCCTCCAGTATTTGATACAACTTTATAATATACTGTTGTAGCTGCTGAAGTAGGTTTTCCTCTCATTAATTTAAATGGATTATCTGTTAGTTTAACACCAGGTCGTTGTTCTAATTTAACACCAGTATTACCAGCTATAGCAGCACTACCACTTACATCTATTGATAATTTAGAAGATTCTGATGATATTTCTGTCCAATCTCCATCTGTTTTGGATCTTGAATACCATTTCACTGATGGTGTTACTATTGAATCTCCTGGTATACTGACAGTAATCTTATCTTTGTTCAAACTATATTTTCCGAGATTTGTACCAGTAGCATTTAATGTCAAACCTACATTAACAGAATTATTTGCTTTCCACCATAAAGTTTTTGCATTATCATTTGTGGTAATTGTTAATGTATCATTAGAACCATTTTTAGTTGCAGTAAAACTACTAATAGTATTGTTTGTATGACCAGTAGTACCTCTTGATATAGATAAATTATGTTCATTAGTATCAGATATGGTTAAACCGGTACCTATCAAATTTACATATTTGTTATCTGAATTGACTGAATTACTATAAGATAAAGAAATATTACAATTTATATTTTCACCTGATTGAGTAAAATCAGATATAGTAGTCTTACTTAAAGTAGTATTAGAATCAGAACTGCTTAATGTTATATTTGCTTTTCTAGATCCAGCTACTGAGGCATTAGTAATTTGTACTTTATATATATTGCTACTATTTGTGTCAGTAACAGTAATTTCATTAACAGATGTTCTGTTAGGATCAGCTTTTAAAGTCATCTTATTTGGATTCCTTTGTGTATAATTACTGTAGTCATTATAATTGAATGTACAACTATTTGTCACATTAAGCCAATCTTCTGATGATTCACCAGATATTGTCAATGGATTATAGCTCATTTCTGATCCTTGCGGAATTCCAGCCTGAGTAACTGTTATTTCTGAACTCTTTACATTGGTAATTTGCTTACTATTCTGTGTGGTATCAGGCGTAAATTTTAATTTCCATCTTATATCATCTACTTTCTTAGAATATCCAGGGTTGAATGTAAGAGTCTCTGGGTATAATGATATAAGACTTTTAGATTCTCCTGAAATTCCAAATGTTTTATTTGTAGATTCTTCTACTTTTATTTTACCAGAAACTGATATGTTAGTAGAAGAAGCAGATATAGTTCCAAATCTATAGTTAAATTCATTATTTCCTTCACTTAATATTACATTACTTAAGCTTGATGAATAATTACTAGAAGATGTTTGTTTTATTGTGAATGATGCTGGATTAGATTGATCTATTTTATCTGTTTGTGGATTTTCACATGTTATTGACAATCTACCAACAACAGTAGGATTAGGTACCCAACTAGATCCGGTTTGTGTTACTGTTGTATCTATAGAAGGATTTGAAACATTAAAGTTAGTACAATAATTACCAGACACCTTGGTATTTACAGTTATATTTCGATCACTTGTATTGATAGCTGGTGTCATAGATAAACCACTTATAGTGAATGTTCCAATTTTATATAATGGTTTTGGATTACTTATGCTTGATATAGATGGAGTACCAGTTATACTACCAATTGTACCACTATTATCTTTAACTGTAATTATATACGTGTTTTGGTAAGAATATTGTTGATACTTACCATTATCTTGCTTGGCATTAACAGAAGTAGATACAATTTCTGTTTTGGAAACATATTCAGAACCTGATGTTATTTTCCAAGAATAAGTCAATTCTGGATCTTTTGGATCTATAGTGCCACCAGCCTGATAAATAGAAAATGACCCAGATAATTTACCTGATATACCACTAGAAGAAGTGTTATAATCTGTTAATGAATAAGATATGGTAGTATTTCTTGGATATGAAGTAGAATTTGACTTATCAGTGTTTGTTGTTACAAATGCTTTACCATTATTATCAGAAGTAAATGTTACATTTCCTGCATGAGTATTAGATATAGAATTTCCACTAGAATCCTTATCTATATTGTAGTGAACTGTTTGTTTACCTGATATATCACCATATAATACTGATGGAGAATTGTCACTTATTATAAGATAATGAGCATTGCTATCTGTAGATATATCTCCTGATGAAGAAGTAATAGATATTTCATTACTAGTTCCACCATTTGCTGTTTGAAAAGATACCCAATTTACCGGAGAGTTTGCGGCGAATACAGTATAAGGAGCATCATAGTTGTAAAATCCCTGAGCAACACCTTTTATTTGTTTGTTATCTCCAGCAAAAGAAGATGCAGTATTAAATACAACTTCTTTACTAGAATCTCCATCTAAATTATTTACTTTTATCTTGGCATCAAAATAACGTAAATCAGCTAAGCTTCTAGAAGAACTGAAATTGTTGGTTCCCTTCAATTGATGACTAGTAGAAGTATATGTTACTGGATTGTTAACCTTACCCTCAGTACCACCACTAAACCAACTTAGCAACCCATAATTAAGAGAAGTTGTTTTTCTTGGATGTGTACCAACATTTGACTTGAGCTTCCAATCTATTCTATAGGTTTTACTTGTACTATTTATGACTGTATCATAACTGACACTATTATTGTGTGTCTTAGAATAATCAGAATTTGAAGAAAACTCTGTATTAGATATAGCAATATTATTTGCACCAACAGTATTAACCACTCTAGCTAATGCATCAGTAGCTGGTTGGCCATTCATTATAAATTGTAAATTTTTGTTAGAATCTCTAAATTTTGGGTTGCCATATTCTGTTGCCATTTTAAAATACTAATTTTTTTCTGTGGTATATCTTTCTTGTGTCATATACCCAGGACATGTATCTTTGTTTATGTTTACTTTTACCTTAAGCTTTATGTTCCAAGGAGATGTAGACCTCATTCTCTTTATTCTGAATGTTGTTGAAACGTCACAGAATTCTGTATTTGATGGTGTATCTACATTACTTTCTGATTGGGACATATAACCAGATTGTGCCCAATTCTCTCCGTTTATTCCAACTATATCAGAATCATGTTTCTTATTGTTAGGATTTGCTGAATTATTATAATCATCTGAAGTGTAACCAATATAATATTTTTCTATTCTATAATTTGTATTGTTATCTTCATTATTTACATACTTAGGATATAACAATATTCTTAATATCTTATCAGCAGAATTCCCATTAGCTATTTGTACCCCATAATTGGATAAGAATCTGTTTTTATCAGTTCCATCTATTTCAACCGTTATAGCATTAGTTGTCAATACATCTGGTACTGATGCACTCAATTTTTTTATAGCTTGATATTTTGTTGAATCTTTATGAGAGTCATTCCAAAATATTGTATTTCCTCCATCAGGGGATATTCCAAGCTCTATATGCAAATATACACCTACATTCAATTCATTATATTCACAATTATCATTTGTAATAGCATTACCATTTACATCAACCCAGTTTGCATGACAATAATAAAGAATATTAGGTTTTTGGTACCAAGATGCTAACTTTACAGATTTTCCAAGTTCTAGTAAATTTATTGTTTCTCCAATCTTAGTATAAATCTTAGATATGATTATCATACCATATCTGTTGTTTGTTGAGTTGTTAGGATTAACTGTAAAATGTGTCCAAAAATCTTCTGTACTTTTATAACAAGGTGTGTATTTATAATCATCAGTATAATTACCATTGCCATCATAAAATTCATCTGGTTGCTTTGGTTTTATCTTATACTTATTTATGACAATATTGTCTGCAGAAATATTGAATTCTTTCTTATAAAGTTCTTTTACTTTAGTAATATCATCATTTGAAAAATCTGTAGATGCTTTTATTATACCAGCACTATCAACATTCCCAGGTAATTTTATTGACTCTATAGATCCAATCTGAATATCATTTCCATCATTTGGCCCTATTACCAATATTTGCAATTCAGGTCTATGCCATAATGATGTTTCTCTATCAATCAAATTCACATATCCATTACCCCCATTAGGATCAAATTCATGGATTTTATTACTAGAAGAATTGTCAGGAATTGGTTTGTTTCCTTGAATACCTCCTAAACCATCTTTTGTATCCCAATGAAATGATAATGTATTCTCTAGGCAATTGACATTAAATGAAGGCCATATTCTCTTTTTATTATATTTCAATTCATATCCATACCCATCATCCCCATTAGATTTATATCTCATTTGATGTACTTCATCAGATGAGGTTTTCTTTCTAGATATGAATCTACCATTTTGTATAACTACCATATCCCTATATTAAGTCAATTTTATTTATTGTTTCTTATGATGAATACTGTATTAACATCATTAGCAAGATCACCAAGACCTGCAAAGTCAGTTGTATTACCAGACCAAACATAACTAAAGTTAGAGTCACCACCAAATCCATTGAATTTAGGACTATAATTAGCATTGTAAAGCATACCTTGAGTATATTGCTTGATCTTTTCTTCTACTTTTCTGTTTACTATATCATCCATCTGATCTATACTGATGAAGTCATTTCTTGTAGAAGCATCTCCATCATATATGAAATACAAGGTATTTGGATCTACTTGTTTGATCTTTATATAGTCAGCATAATCACCCTTCCACATATAAGTAGGACCAGTACCATTCAATATAGAAGTAACTATTGGTTTCTTATCTATGAAAGCTATACCATCAGATGTTGGTGCTCTCTTTATTTCAAAAGCATTTGCCCTGTTTACATTGTTTGTTCCCCAACCAACAGAAAACAAAGTATTGTCTGATGATTTATTCCAGTTACCGGAAGCATGTTCTCCAGGATTTCTTGTTTCTGTTCCACAACCTTCGGCATGAGAATAAGTACCACCAGTATGGCAATAAGTACCCCATCCTTCTGCATGACAGAAATTAGCATAAGCATTGTTAGGAGCAGTGTTTTTATCACCATAATTGTTGAAATATTCAGCACCAATAAATGTTGGTTCAGCAGTTTCTGGATTAGTAGGATTATCTAGTGGATAGAAATTTCTTCTACCAGCAGAATTTCTCATTACATAAGTAACTGTTGCTACTTGAGCAAGTTGTCTTCTAGTAATACAGTAAGATGATTCATTGTTTGCAACAGTAGAATAAGGATAGTCTTCTACATAATCCCAAGTGTATATTCCTTTATAAAGATAGCTTATTCCATTCTCTCTTACATCTAAAGCATTTGATTCTCCACTGGTATTACCATTACCTATCATGAATATGGTATTTTGCTTTTCTAATTTAGGCGTATCAGTATAAGATTTTGTATATCTACCAAACCCAACTTCATAAGGAGATTGTAAAGTTATGTTAGATCCATGGGCAAACCCATAAGTTGCATTTTCTCCAACTGAAATGTAATTACCGGAAACATTGACAAAATTTATTCCTTTTTGGTTATTTTCAATACCATTACTGTTTATTTCTAATGAACTACCTCTTAAAACGGAATAGTTTGCATAACTGTTTATAGATTCACCATTTACATCAGAGCATACACCTTTTACTCTGTTTGAACGACCATATATTACATTATTCTCACTGTTTGGATATACAGTATTGTTGTTGCCACCAACATGAACATATTTTGTATCACCTATGTTTTTTCCTATTGTATTTGCATATCCTTCTATATGGCTTGTATAAGCATAAGTTAAATGACCAGTACCTTCTATATGGGATTCTTTACCAAAATTAGATGAATCTTTTCCTTCTATATGAGAATTTATAGCATAGTTCTTATTGTTCAAACCTTCTACATGAGAATAATGTGAATTTGTTATGACACCTATATTACCACCATTCACATTGCTATCACCTTCTACATGTGAAGATTTTGAAAATGATATATTATTGTTTGATCCTTCAATATGAGAAGAACCAGATAATGTATTTATTGCATTATTATTTCCTTCTGCATGAGTATAAGGTGAATTTACACTTGTTTCAGATCCTTCTGTATGAGAATTCTCTCCTGCAGCTATAGTGTGATTTCCTTCAGCATGGGAATTCTTAGATTTAGCTTCAGTATTGTAACCTTCAGCATGAGAATTCTCACCAGTTGCTTGTGTAGTATTACCTTCAGCATGAGCATTAGTAGAAGTTGCTTTAGATTTATAACCTTCGGCATGAGCATTCTCACCAGCAGTCAATGTTTCATTACCTTCAGCATGAGCATTCTTTGCTCTAGCAATTGTTTTCAAACCTTCAGCATGACTGTTTTCTCCGGTATTTTCTACTTTTGTACTATTTCCTTCAACATGAGCATTCTTTGCACTTACAATAGTATTGTAACCTTCAGCATGAGAGTTTTCTGCATCAACTTCTATTTTAGTAATATTACCTTCAGAATGTGAATAGTTAGCTCTTGCATAAGTATTGATTCCTTCAGCATGTGAATCTTCTCCAATAGCATAAGTAAGAAAACCTTCAGCATGGGCATTTCTGCCTTGGGCTTCTGATTTATTTCCTTCAGCATGAGAGTTTGTTCCTCTAGAATAAGAAAAGCTACCTTCAGCATGGGAATTCTCTCCCAAAGAATAAGAAGAATTGCCTTCAACATGCCCATTAACTCCATCTACAAATGTTTTATATCCTTCTGCATGAGAATAATTTGATTTAGCAATAGTGCTATATCCTTCTGCATGAGAATATGCTCCAAGTGCAATATTATTCTGAAGATCATTGAATATTTCACCATACGATAATGTACCTGGATATACATTACCAAATGGCATACCTTGATGCCATATAGTACGATGATTTACATCAAATATCAATGAATCCCAATAAGAATATATCATCTTACTAGGAACAAAGCTGTCATTTTTATAATCTGTACCGTGTATGTATGTGTAAAAAAGCTTGTTTGCCATTTTATGCTTTTGTAAATCTATGCTTATATCTAAAAATAAGAATGGGAAGCAGTTTATTCAACCACTTCCCATTCATTATTTTGCATAAATTATTTACATACCTGGCAAATTGTTCAAATCAGTTTTAATATACTTTGCTTTCATTTCTTTATTCAAATCTGGATTCAATTCGGGATCCATTTCTACATTATATGTAAGATCCTTCCACTTATCAGGATAAATGAACTTAAGCATATATGTATTTAATTTCGACATTTCATCAAAACCTTCACATTCACTTGACTTATTGTTCATAATAGCTTCTAAATCAATCATAGAACGTGTATACATTGCTTTAAGAAGCTGTCTATCATCTTTGAATCTTGGAAACAACTGTGCTATAGCTGAAATAGTACCAAGTCTTGTATCTACCAAATTTGTTCTGATAATAGAATTAGATGCGGCTCTGTAATTGATTTGTGGAATTGGCATAATCACAACTTTATTGCAATTGCTTATCCATACTGGAATTGTTCTTACATCTTCAAATGTTCTTCTTGTAGAATAAGGATAACTTTCTACAATTTTTCTTGTATATATCTTAGACCAAACATTGAACTTGATGAGATTGTCTTTAAACAAAGCTATTTCCATATCATGAGGATCAGTAAGCACAATCTTCTGTGGGGCTGTAGAATTAGTTTGCTGTCCATTCAGCTGATTGTAGATAACACCATATTCTACGACATCAGCATTTTCTGATGTAATAGTATTGTAAGCATTTTCTACAAAATCAAGATGGATATAGTAATCATCTGCATCCAAGAACATAAAATAATTACCAGTGGCATTTTCAATACCAAACTTACGAGCACCACCACACCCAAGATTAGTTTCTGGTTCCACTAACTTGAATTCAAAATTCTCTTTTGATGTGTTGTTTATGATATTCTCAACAAGCTTTCTAGAATTGTCTTGTGACTTGTCATCCACTAAAACATATTCAATTTCACAACCATCTGGTACTTTCTGCCCTAAAACAGACCCAATTGCATTACCAATAAACGTCTGTGCATTGTAAAATGTTGTTATAATTGATATCTTATCCATGTTAGACTTCTAATTTTTTTAGTTTGTTCATAGTAGGTGACATCACTATCTCTATAGTGTTTTCTGTGATACGTTGAGTAACATAGAATTTCCAACCATAAACCTTCATGGTAGCTGGTACTGCATATCCTCTCTGTTTCTTAGATTTTCCTGTAGAATTAGGTTGACAATATTCTCCTGGTTTACACTTACCATTATCACGTACAATTACTTTACCAATCAAATTTACTCTTACCCATTCTTTACGATTACTACGCTTTACATATTCTTGCTTAGGATCATAATATTGGCTTGGTACTTGTACATAATGATTATAAGGTCTGGTATGAATATATGAAAACTCCTCTACTTGGTCATACTCTTTTACACCAATAGCAATCTTATCATTCTTCAAAAACTTATCACCAACTTCATTACACATATATGCATATTTCCAATTGTTTGGATCATCTGAAGTATGCGCTGTTTGAATAGTTGTTACACCAAGAATATGTTCATCAGAACCAGATTTTACAGGTTCTATCTTATCAGGATTTTCAGAAGAGAATGTAACAAAGAGTCCATAAGGACTCTCTACTGGTATCTCTGCCCACTCATACATTTCTGAATATCCAACTGGATTAATGTATTCGTTATCTTGCATTATTTATTCACCATACATATATTTGACTTGGGCATCCAATGTTGGACGAATCTTTTCAATATATAGAAGAAGATTGGCTGCCTCTTCACGTGGTTTAATAAGACTATACCAATCCTTATACAAATCACTCTCCTTCTTATACTTAATCTGCTTAGATGTAAGAATAAACTTAGTTGGCATTACATCCAAATATGGACTTACAAATCTAACAAAATCATCACCACTGATTGCAGTTGGCAACTTAATTGTCATAATAGGATTGACTATAGCATTCTCTCCAGCCATCTCTATTGCTAAATCTTCATCTTGTCGATTGTCAATAGGATTCTGACGTGCTACACCTACAAACAATACATAGCGCTCTAAAGGGTTTTCACTTGGACCATTCATCTTATAGAGCTTACCTACGAAAGTACTTGCGCAATATGTACCCTTCATAACAGCTCTTCGTCCGTTATCTAACACAGTTTCCTTTTCACAACTTCGATCAGTATGGATATCTGAAACAACAAACTCATCAACCAACTTCTTTATACGAATTGTAAATGGATCTGGCTTAACAGCAATAGTTGCATAAGCCTCTTCTAAAGGAATATTCTGCATTTTAAATAGTATTTAATTAAATTATTTTATTAAAGCATGTGCATATTGTATACACATATATAATATAGAAATATCTGAATCAGAAATTCATTTATACTGGCAACTTTTTAATATAATGTTCTGAATTACCTTTACAGAGTTTAATCAAGGTTTCTGTAAATGCATCTTCAAAGTCTGGTACATTCTTGATGTTTTCCTTTTCTTCATATTCATCAAGCAACTCATCTCTGATGCGATCAGCTACATTCTTTGTTTCAATTGGTTTGAACATGATTGCATTGGTCCAATCATCAAGACGTTTCTCTTCAGAATTATACCATCCTGGTTTCCATCCACTATCTGGATGCGGAATACAGTATTCTGCTATGCTAGGAATTGCAATGAATCCATCATTTTCCATAGTAAGAACTGTTACCCAATCAAGTTCAATTCCATTATTTCTCATAGCAAAATAATCTTCAATTGGCAACCATCCTTCCAACTTCATCAAATTGATAAAATTATCGGCCAATCCACTACCAACAATAATATCATGTGTCAATTTATTCTTCATCTTATTTTAACAATTTACAAATTATTATGAAATCTAATTTTCTCAATAATCTAAATAAGAAATTCATCATTCTTTCTTTTTACATTACATTCATTCAGTATGTCATAAGGCATTGAATCTTCTGGTAATTTAATACCATATTTCTTGAAATTATGATATGATTTTTTACAAGCGTGATTGTATATCACACAGAAAGCTTGTTCTTTTGTTGCTTTCGTGAATAATCTTCCACATATTGGACACTTACATACATCACCTATATTCGCATTCTTATTCTCATTATATTGTAATGTAATGATGTTATCTATTTCTTTGTTTATATCCATTTTATTTCTATATTAAGTCCATTCAACAAAAGCATTCAATTCAAATCCAGAAAGCATCTCTTCATGAGTTGCCTTCCACCAAGCATCTTCTACATCATCTGCAATCCAAATAGCTTCTGAATCATTATGACCAGGAAGAACAATAGAAGTACGTGACCAAGTATCTTCAGAATCATCATACTTCACAAAAATCTTGGAGTTAGTAGGAATATGAATGAATTCATCCTGAAGATAAACAGAACCATTTTCATGCATGATATCATGCATATTGAAATGAATAGGAGTACCTTGAAGAATTTCCTCATGATTTTCAATCTTCTTGAGAAGTTCTTCAAAAGTGATTCCTTCAGTAGGATATTCACCAAAAGTCACCTTTTCATTTTCAACTACGTTTACTATTTCAGGATATACAAAATTCATCATGATTATATTCATTATTTATTTGACATTATAAATATAGAATATATAAAAGGAATTTCAAATTATTTTTGCAATTTTTATATATAAGTTTAAACAAGAAAATCTTTTCAGATGGGAATATACGTTAAGAAAACTGGTAATCAAGATATTGGTGCAATAAAGTTAGTAGATTCAAAGACAGATAAGCTCAAAGATATAAATGCGGTCTTTTGGAAAAATATGATGATTTGGCCAAGGGATTCAAAATATCTCTTTTGGAGTTCAAACAACAAAAACCATGATTTCATTTCTGTTGATTCTGATTTTGATAGAAATGGAATACATGTAAGTGCAGCTAGCCATATCATAACATTATACGTCAGATCTTGTGTAAAATACTGGCATGGAAGATATCCATTCAAAGTAGTACCTTACCAGAACTGGGTAACTGCTCCTAATATAGTATATCCTATAGGATGGAACATAAAGACAGCAGAAAAGCATGATTATGATGCATTGTTTGATTTGAACATATCTGGTAATGTATCTACTTCTAGCTCTAGAACTACTTATGTATCGTTGTGGCAAATTGATACTAAAGATGAACAGATAAACACTTCTACTTCTAAATACTCTGGAAAGCAAATAGTGATAAAGATAGTTCAGGATAAAGATGAAGAAGACCCAAATGCTAGGCCATCTTATACAAATGCAATAATCACTTGGTATAAAGATGAGACCTTTTCAGATGAAGTGAAGGAATATGGTACTGAAAGCAATCCTTATGTGGGTGTGAATGGCAAATCTATTTCTCTGTATTGCAACATAACTGGTACAGTAAAGATGATGTCAGGAAATACTGCAAGATGTTTCTATGGGGACCATTATGGTGATGTAATTACTATCAATGAACTCAACATAGATAAGAATGCAATGTCATTAGAAAGTTCAGAATATCTTGGTGATGGAAATTGGAAGATAAATCTGAAAATGAATAACAATGTTCCTACCAGTGCTAACTATACAAATGTAATAAGAGATCTTGCATTGTCATCTAATAGAGTAGACCATACTGGTGATATTGTCACTATGACTTGGAAAGTATTTAATGAAGCAAATACTTTGACAAGATATTGTAATGTTGGTTTCTTACTTAACAGAACATATACTTCAACAACTAAAGTATGGCAACAAGGTGGATTAGTAAGTAACCAAGTAACTAATGTAACATGTGCTACTGGTGTATCAAAAGAAGTTGCAAAATGGATAAGCATATCAAGACCTCAAATAAACTCTGCTACTTCTTCTTATTATGCTAAAGTAACTGTCAATCCACAAACTGCTACTGAAAAGATGTATATTGAAAACATTAGTACATCTTATGATGATGACGTAATTCCTGCAACTGATACTTTGTTTCAGATAATGTTTATGATATTCAAAAAGACAGGATATTATGCAGAAAGAAAAGGTATCATAAATGTTACTTGTGTTTCTGATACTAAATCTGTAGAATTAACTCAAATAGAATATTCTGATACATCTTCTAAGAAAATTACAGATAGAGATATAGATAAGAAAAAGATATCTGTAGTGGGAATAGTTCCTAATTCTTACTATTCAGATATGATAACTAGCATTACAAACTTGCGATATGATTACAATTATCTCATGTGGCTTACTGATGTTTCAGTTACAAGAAATCCTAAGAAGATACTCAACCATGAATTGATGATAAACTCTTATCCTAAGACAATATCACATAATGCACAATATCTCGAAGTAATTTGGTCTATCATAACCGGTGAATTGAATTCATCACCTCGTTATGGGAGAATAAAATTCTCTATCCCAGATTACAAATGTGAAGATTACTATGATTTGACACAAGCAGGTTCTACTGATGCTCAAGGGACTAAATTTGATAAAAATTATTTAACTAAATCAAAATTATATAACATAAGTGACAATATTGTTTCTTCATCAACAACTGGAGTTGATGGGCCTGGAAAAATTTCTTTAAATGGAAATTTCTATATTGGTACCATAAAGATAAATGAAAATTCTAATCATAACAATACAGTTGCTTACATAAAACCAACAGAAATATCAGATTGGTCTGTTTCTGACTTTGACAACTACAACAATGCTGCATTCTATATAAAGATAAAAGGAAAGAATGTATATATTGGTATTGACAGAAATGTAAAGATAAAGTTGGAAATTGCTGGAATAGGTTCTAAAGAAGATACTATATTGCAAGAGAAGGCACCATCAGTAGACAGCAATACTTTAGCTAATGTAACAGATTTGGATGTTTCTTCTATTAAGATATCTGGTGAAGCAACAACAAACAAATTACCTTATCTGATAACAGATGAAATGTACTGTGTACCTGTCACTTTGAATAAGAATGATATACCTACAAAATATGATTATGATGTTGTTGTTGGTTCAAGAGAATATGTTGGGTCATTTGGATATGGAAATTATGATGATGTATCTCTAACCCCAGAATATTCAATACCTAACTATGACAACATGTATACTGTTGTCACTTCTTGGTGGAGAAGACAAGGAGAAGAAAAAACAAGAACAGTAAAATTATCTGTTGACGGAATAACCAAGACTATTACAAATACATGGACTGGCATAAAATATCAAGGAGACCAAACTTACAGATCTAACTTATCAGAAGATTATTCTCTAACATTATCTGACTACAACCAACAATGGATATCATTGAATCAAAACAATTTGATTTCTTCTTCTAACAGTACTTCTAGTACAAGAAGATTAGGTTTGACAGATACTCTATATCTTGATAATTCAAAACAGAAGAATCTGAAATTAACATTAAAGCAAGACCCAAGAGGAACCAGTACGAATTTTTTGTTCTCTTCTTCATTAGAATCAGGAACAACAAAATATCTGAATGCTACTGATAGTACTTCATTCATGATATATAGCTTAGATGATGATTTGATGCAACCATTAGATATTAGTTGGACACCTACTAAGTTCAACAATATGATATTGAGTTGTACACATAATGATTACTGGTATAAGTTTACTGTTGCACCTACATCATTGAATATATCTGATACAAACAGAACTTGGGAAGTAAGCTTTACTCAAGCTACTTCTAGTAAGAAGATTTCATTAACTTTTGTACAGTATTGTTACCAATTCTCCTTGAGTGAGATTTCTATAAACATCACACCAAATGTTGAAGTTGCAATAAATGTAACATCTCTGAAGAGTGGTAACTTCTTTGGTTTCACTTGGGATGCATTGCCAAATTGGCTAATGGTATACAGAACTTCTGATAATAAGCTTACATTCAAATGTATTGAAATAAATGATTCTACAAAAACAAGATCATGTACAATAAGATTTACTCAGTATGAATCTGGTATATCTAAAACTCTTACAATATCAGAAGAATCTTGGAGAAATCCAGAACTTGATGAAAGTACAGTAGATTTATATTATAAAGGAGCAAAATCAGTAAAAGAACTGTATTCTGACCAAGCTGGTGTTGGATTACCTATAACAATAAGGCAAAGTGATGGTACTCTTGATTCAACAAAGATAAAGCTGACTTCAAGAAACATATCTGATTCTCAATATGCTATAGATATTGTATCTTTAGCAGATTTGGAAGGAACTATTCCATTGGTTGGAAGATATGCATTATCTAACAAAAACCAATATCTTGGAGAAATCTATTGCATTATGCATGCTTATCAATTCAGTTGCTCTTCTGACAATATATCAGAAATAGTTTGGACATTAAGTCCTAAAGCAAATGAATTGTGGTCAATGTATTATGTTACATCAAGGATTGATGGAGAATTTGTAGATTATGAAATTACTGAAGCTAATGGTATGTTTACTTGCTACCATAGTGGAGCTAACATTACTATACTTCCTAAATTTACTAATTATGATAATGAAAGAAAAAACTGGTCTTTGACACTAAAACAAAATAAGACCAAGAAAGAAATTCCAGTCAAAGTACAACAATTAGGTGCTAATGAATATGAAGATATATATATTTAATTGAAGGATTCACCAGGAAAGCGCCTGGGGCGGTCAGGGAACGGAAAATGGTCGAGCTGATAAATTATATCTCTCGACCATTTTTAATTGTTCCTAGTGAATAAATTTAGTTCTTGAGCAGAACCGAAAGTGATGTTCATTAACTTTAGTTCTTGAACAGAACTGAAAGCGATGTTAATTATTTTAAATTATTTCTATAGTGATCTTTTCACCTCTACTTTTACTTGCAATCTTCATCTTATTGTAAAGTTCTTTAAAGTAGTTAGTAGAATTACTTACCCATCCCACTTTATCATTCTTTCCTGGAATAATGCAACCTTCTGTATCTGATGCAGAATTACCTGGATGTATCAATACACCATCATAACCAGGTACATTCAACAATCTAGGCATGTATGCTTGACAAAATTGCATCATTGTCTTAGATTTCTTATACTTAGGACTTTGTACATTCAATACAATTTCATAAGTACCTGTAGGAATTGCAGTAATACCAGGCTTCTTCATGAACAGGATCTTTTCTTTAGTCATATTCTGATTAAGACCTCTGTCTTTATCTTCTATTGTATTAGAAAAGAATACACCATCAACATAAAGCTGCCCAATAGTATATCCTTCTTTTTTCCATTTTCTTACTAATTTGAGTTTCATTTCTTAAATAATATTGTTTTTCTTACTTCATTTGTACGTATATAATCCCACCAAATTGATTTTACATAATACAAATCATCTTGCTTCATATATGCTTCATATTCAAATGGGATTGTCTTATATGCTTGCTTCCAAGACATGAAGAATGGCCAAGCCTTCAAGAATTCACAAATATATATAAAGTAAAACCAGAACCATTTCATGTAAGCAAATGTATCTGCCTGATAGATATGTATTGCTTCATGATGTGCCCAAATCTTACCTCTATTCGTCTGAAGATATCTCCAAACTACATCTGCACTCTTTCTTGTATACACTGTACCAAATAATGTGATTGCAGAATAACCTTTAGGCGGCAATATTTTACATCCACAAACAAACTTCAAGTCTTGAAATTCTATCTTTCTACTCATCTATTAAACATCTAGATATTTTTCGTATTGCTTTCTGAATGTATCAGTCAAATTGAATTCATCCGTGCTAGGTAAGCTCTTTACAAAATATGGATAGAATCTGATATCAACGTCAAATGGTTTTACATATTCATCAAAATATAATGTCCAACATAAGAAATCAATCAATGAATATAAGTCAATATCCTCATTCTTAAATGAAAGCAAATCACAAGCACCAAAATCATCAGACTTACCACTAAGTGATAGCTTCCAAGTTGCATCAGATTGGCTTTCTATTTTCAATACTCCACCCCCAATAGGTAACGGTTCATCCTTCTTACGAAGATCTTTATGGTACAAAACATAGCCTGCTCTGATTTCTAATTTACCATTATTATAAATTGCAATCCATTTGATTGGCTTATTTGAATTCAATTTTTCTTGTGCCAACTTTTTATTTATATTATAAATGTCCATCAAGTTCATATTATTAAATTCTTATATAGATTCATCAATATCCATTTCACAATCATGATATCCGCTTGACCATCCAATATGATAAGATTCTTCAACAGACAGAGCAATAGTATCAATATCTTTTTCTTTTACTTTATACTTCTTAAGTAATGGGAGAATACTTTTGTAAAATACCTCATTTACTTTATTTGGATATACATAAACTTTCTTTTCCATATTCCAATCATCTAATACATATCATTTTCACTAAATCCATTGATATGAATCTCCTTTTTATCATGATCGATAACCATATCTTGTGCACAAGCCCAATCAAAGCAGAGCTGAAGTTCATCATCAAATGTTCCTAAGAAAAATCCACCAGGACATAAAATCTTACGTTGTCCTTCTCGTTTGATTTCACGTTCTCCGGCTCCACGATAAGCGAATCCAGATCTCCAAAAAACTCGATAATTAGGATATGTAGCTATTGCCTTCTTACAATTCTTACTTCTTGTCAAACCCGTCTTTACAATATTCTGTTCCATAACTTCTGTTCTTAATATCACTTCAGTGATGTTATTAATCTATTAATTTTGTCGTTTGTTTAAATAATTAATCATTCAGGTATTAATCCATCAAACATTCTATCTTTTTTCCACCATCCATAGGTATTGTTCTCCCAATTAGGATGCTTTTTTATTTCATTTTTTGCAAGATCAATACAAGCCCATTTTGAATAAGTATTAGCAAATCCTCCATCACAATCAACGGCTTGCCATTCGCCTTTCTTTACTGACATGATGATTACCCATTCTGAACGGTAACAGAATTTATACATACCTGCTCTTACTTTCAAACAAATTGTACTCTCATCAAATATTGGTTCTTCATTATTCATTTTAAACATTCAATAATTAATACTTTCTATTTGTTAATTCTTTATACCAATCGGTATTTCCATAGATATAATAGAATTTTTCCTCGTACTTCTTTGGATCTTTCTTGAGAAGTTTCTTATGGTGTCTCTTCTCTGATCCAAAATACCAAGTATCAGTTAATGAGTCGAATTTCTTAAATGATGTATCATAAACTAAATATAAGAAAATAATACAACAAATTGACATACCAATTATCCAAAATATAAAATAAAAATCTAAAAAAGTAACCGTATTCATCATAATCATTAATATTTTAACAATCAAAATATAGAACAACTTTAATAAATTTCAAAGAAATTCTATAATATTTTACAAAACCAATGTCTCTATTCTCTTATCTTGACCTTTCTTTAATTCCATAGACCAGATGTATTTCTCAATCATAGGGATCCCATACTTAGTCATTATCTGTTTTCTGAATATCTCATCAAGTTCAATTGATGTGTATCTATCAAAGTAGATTCTGTTTCCTTTTGCTAGATCTCTCTGATAATAAGGAACTACTTTATCAATGAACTTCTTTACAGGCAAATTGACATTGAAATGTGCAACATGATTATGTTCAATATACTTAGTGATGTAGTTATCTTCTTCATAAGTGTCATTCTCATCACCATCATATTCATCACCATCAGTTTCACTGGTTATCCTTTCATAAGTTGACCACTTGATTGTGACGTATGTACACTTATCTTTATTTGTTAATTTATCTATAATGATTCATTTTATTTTAATTCTGTTAAGATATAGAACTATCTTAAGAATTTTTCAAAAGGAAATCAAATTATATTGCAATCCTATTCCACCCCCATAAACAAATCCTTTATTGCTATATCCACCAAATACAGATGGTCCTATTCCAAATTTCTTTTCTTTCTTTTGCTTAGGTATTGTTAGTCCAGTTATTGAATTGAACTTTACATAAGGATTGTCTGAAGTCATATATACAGCATTATCTTTGATAGCTAATGCGTACTTGAACTGTATTCTGTCTTTTTCTATATGCAATCCTAAAGTATCATTAGTATAATTTACATTACCAGTAAGTTCTCTGTACTGGTTAGAAAAATCAAACTTCCTATATATATTCTTAGAAGTTATTTCAGTGGCAGTAGGTATATATACAGTATCATGCTTACCATTGTCTATTGAAGTTGATCCACCTATTACTATATCTGGTTTCTTTACTTGCATACTTTGTATCATTCTATATAGAGAATCATTGATGTTCTGCAAGTTCTTGCAATCAGTTTCTATCATTGTCTTCTTTGCTACTTCATTACCATACTTACCTTTATAATACTTTACAGAATCAGTAAGTGCTATAATATTCTTATCATTTACATTTTTGTAATAAGTGCATTTATTGATTGACAAAGTTATAAATATAAAAAATGCAACCACCGAGAAAACTTCTATCAATATTCTCTTGTGATTGCGTACGAAAGTTAGGACCATTTGTCCCAACTTTTTATTCCATGAGTTTATTGCATTCATTTTGCAATTTGAATATTTTTGTTTTTTTCTTTATACACTCATAAGTTCTTTTCAATTCTCTTTCATAATTCTTATTAGATGAGTAACGATGACCATTTAAGTTAACGAAATTGTTCATTAAGTGGTGAACTGTTTTCTTCTTTCCTAGGTATTTTCTTTTCAATAAATCAATATAAGCAGTAGTAGAATGATTTCGATGCTTGTAAGTCTTATATACACCATACATACTTTTTCTTGATTTACCAATACCTGTTGTTCCAAAACAAGTTTCGTTCTGTGCTTGTGCTAATGCAAAGCAAATGTCAATGTCATTGTCAAGGCACTCCTTTACAATGTGGCTACTAATGTCTTTGTCAAATTTTCTTGTAGTATTTTTTCTAATATACTCTTCAACTTCACTTGTCAATACAACTTTACAATTTTCAAGGGCAATTTTCTTGTTCATGAAAACAGCTTGCGCTGAATCCACTTTTTCGACATGTTCAACCTTTGTACCAGTCACATGCTTTGCCATTGCATGCTCTTCAGCACCAAAAGGAGTAGAAACCACTAAAAACAATGACATTAATGTTAAAAGGATTTTCTTTTTCATTAATGTTATACGTATTTTAGATATATTTCCGAATACCGAACATTGGTATTCATATTAAAAATAGAAAGCACCATGAAATATTTCATTCATGGTGCTTTCTATATTTTATTTTTTGAATCTTGCAAGTATTTCTTTCTCAAATGCTTTATTTAAGAACTTTGTCTTAAGAAGATCATAAGAAAGATTAGCAGTCTTGTAACAATTTTCTATATTAAGTTCAAGGTATTTAGCCATGCCGACAATGAGAGTCATTTCTACTTCATATCCAAGCTTTTCTTTTCTTGGATATCCTTGGTACCAATAAGGACCTGATTGTACACTTTCCCATTCATCATAAGCTTTCTTTACATCTTTCTTAGACACTAAAGCTCTAATTAGGTTTTGTGCCTTTTCTAATGAGATTTTTTGTGCACCTGTAGGATTAGCATCTTTAACAAAGTCATAATCTTTTAATTCATCAAAAATTTTTTCTACTTCATGCGTAGTAATTTTATCATGATTCCAAGACCCTTCTTCACAAAAATCTTTACAGATATTATGAATATATTTCGGCTTATTCAATTCTTCGTTAATTAATACTGTTAATGATTTCATTTTTTTTCTCTATTTTTTAAAACAATTCAGCATAAGTAGTGAGTGATATTGATTCATTCAACTTCAAACCACGAGAATCAGCTTCACTTCTTAACTTTTCAGCTTCCTCATTATAACCAGAATCTACACAAATCTTATAATATGCTTTAAGCTTATCATCTGAACAACTCTTTACATTCTGTTTACGAGTGCCATTATGCCAAGCATCCATCTTTTCTTGACCGCCTTTAATTGTCTTTGTTTTTACTGCAGCTTTATCTTTAGCTTTTTCAATCTTATCATCTTTATCTATACCTACAACTTTACCACCTTTACAGAACTGAGCATAGAATTCAAATGGCAAATATCCTTTCTTCTTACTTTCAGTTTCTTCATCATACTCATCACGTGCTTTAGACTGTGCTTTACCTTTAGTTTGAACTCCATTAAAAGCATTTAAGAATTTTCTGTAGTTTGCATCAATATATTCTCTTCTACCTTTCTTTCTTGACTTGTCCCATTCTTTAACCGCTTTAAGCTTCAAATCCTTACCAAATTCTGATGTACTACTATCTGTTGGAATATTCAATTTTTGAATGTAAGGTACAACTTCTACTGTAGATTCTTTTGGATTAAACCTTGTAGTATTTCCCATCAAATCATATTCACCAAGATTATCAAGCATAACAAATTTCTTAGATTTGATATTATAGAAAATCTGATCTAGTGTAATATCTTCTAATTCACCTGAATCTCTTTTCTTCTTGAATGCAACAATACCACTTATACCCTTAAGTTCCTTCAAATCAGGATTGATTTCTTGCTTCAACAATTCTGCAACATTTTCAGCTGCTGTCTTGGTTGCAGCCTCAGCAACAGCTTTGCTATTTGGATTGTCTACATATCTAGCATTATATGAATCACTTTCTTTAGACTTCAATGAATTATGTGCCAAAAGCGTATTCTGATATAACTGAACTGTACCATCATCTTTTACAGTAAATCCAACATGTCCAAATGATCTGCTTAAGCATCCATAATTTTGAAAGAACTTTACTTTCTTTTCCTGCATTCTGGACTCTTTATTATCTCTATAAGATTTTGCATCAGCATTACCATTACTTATGATATCTGATATCTTATCTCTATCACCTTTGGCAATATCCTTTTGATGAATTGCAAGATAATCCTCAAGATAATATCCATCACTAATATGACTTATGATATGACTAGCTGTATTTGTTGATGGGCTTGACATGATACCTTGATAGCCTGATACTTTCAATTGCTTAATAGGGCCAACATTTGAAATATAGAGAACCCAATTTATAGTACCACCTGCTATAGCACCACTATCACTATTATATGATGCATCAACTACATCATGTTTAGTACCTGTTTTCCTATCTATGATGTAACCTTGAGAATTGTTTTTGAAATATTCATCTTCTTGATTATATGTGCCAGATACAGTATCATTCTTATCACCAAAATTATATCGGTTTGTTCTCTTTATAATATTTGTTTTCTTCTTGGTAATCTTTGATGGTATACCAGCTTCAAATACCATTGACAATAATGACTTCATTTAAAAAAAATGTTTTATTAATAATTGATACTTACTTATCAAGACTGATTCCATCATATTCGAATCTGTTAGTTGGACCCATTTCCTTTTCATAATAAAGATAGTTCTTAAATGCTTTAGTGAAACATGAAAAGAAACATCTTGTTCTATTAAAAAGCTCTGGTCTAGCAAGAAGATAGTGAAGATTTCTTCCATTTACTCCAGCAAGTCTTTCACAAAGTTCCATAACACTATTAGCTCTTACAGAAACTTTAACAATTTCTTTTTTGTTAGTAAATTTGTTAAAAACGTGAATGTTCACCTTGATAATATTGTTTGTATTTGTATTCATAATCATAATCATTTTAATTTAACATTATAAATATAGAAACAAACTAAAAAATTTCAAATAAAGTTCAAATAATGAACAAAATTCTTGAACATCACTAAGTGATGTTCAATAACTAAATTTAAAGTGAACAAAATAAATCAATATTGAATGGTTCAACTCTTTTAGATCTTGTAAAGAGAACTTCAAACATTGTATATTCTGTAGGGCGATCTTCAAACATGATATAATCTGCTACATATACATAGTTCTTCTTTCCTTGTGGCATAATTTCTGCCTTTTCTGCTTTGTTATCAATAAATGGATGGAGGACTTTAACACGAACTGAAGCACCAGTAGGAATGTGTTTGAATACTGCAACTTCATTTCGATAAGTATCAAGCTTAAACTCATTTACATTGGTTGTGGTTGTGTGAAATGTATTGTCAATATCAAGGTGTTTCTTGATATAAGACTTACCATTAGAAACTGCTTTAACCAACTCACTGAAAGAAATATTTGTTGTATTCATAATCATAATCATTTTAAATTATTAATATTTTATTGACATGTATAATATAGAACATATCATAAAAATTTCAAATAAAATGTGAATTTTTAATAATAAAGTTACTATTTTATATATTATGGTTAGATCAGATAACTTCATAAAAAATGTAAAATGAATTACGATAAAATATTAATAAAAATTTTATTAAATAAAAATGATACAATAAACGGAACAAAAAGAAGAAAGATACAAAACAAATATCCAAATATTTTACATTATATTAATTCTAAATTTAATGATAGTAAATCTCTAATAGAATCAATAAATAGAATAAAATATAATATAAAAGATAGACCAATTTGTAAGTATTGTGGTAAAGAAGTTAAATATGTTTCCAAAAATATATATAAAACATATTGTTCTATAAAATGTATGTCTAATGATACAAGAGATATTGTAAAAGAAAAATTTAATGAACACCCAAAATATATTAAGGATCAAATATTACAAAAAAGAAAAGATACTTGCCTTAAAAAATATGGAGTAGAATATGTTTTACAAGATAAAAGCATAAGAAAAAGAATACAGAATACTTGTTTAGAAAAATATGGTGTCATAAATGGAGGTGCTTCTAAACAAGCCAAAGATAAAATAAAGAAAACTTGTTTAGAAAAATATGGAGTAGAAACTCTTTTCAAATCAAAAGAAATACAAGAAAAATGTAAAGAAACATTAAGGCAAAAATACGGAGTGGAAACACCATTTAAATCAAAAGAAATACAAGAAAAATGTAAAGAAACATTAAAACAAAAATATGGAGTAGATGTACCTTTAAAATCAAAAGAAATACAAGAAAAATTAAAACAAACATGTTTAAAGAAATATGGTGTGGAATGTTCATTACAATCAGAAGATATAAAAAATAAAAGTAAAGAAACTTGCCTAAATAAATATGGTGTAAAATATGTTGCACAAACTGATTTAATGAAGAAAAAATCAAAACAAACATGTTTAAAGAAATATGGTGTGCCATTTTTTGTCCAAAGTAAAAAATTTGAAGAAGAAATGGAGTTAACAAAAAGAAAAAACAATACATGGACAACTTCTAAAGTAGAAGAAGAATTGTATTTATATATTAAAGAAAGGTTTCCATCAGTAAAAAGACAGTATAAAGATAAAATCAGATACCCTTATTTTTGTGATTTTTATATACCAGAATTAGATTATTTCATTGAATTACAAGGTTATTATACTCATGGAAAAGAACCATATAATCCAAAATCCATAAAACATCAGGTATTAGTACAAAGATATAAAGAAAAATATGGTGAAAATTGCCAAGCAATTACTATTTGGACTATAAGAGATGTAGAAAAACGTAATTATGCAAAAAATTACAATTTAAAGTTTAAAGAAGTTTGGTCTTTAAATGAAGGAAAAAATTTATTGATTTTTTATATGGGGAATAATTTTATTAAAAATCTTCTACCTAGAAAAAATTCTAAGTTTCATCAAACCATAGTGGATCCTAAAAAATTCAAAAAATGCAAGGAAAAAGAACCAGTAATTGCAAGATCTGGGTTGGAAATGAAGTTCATTCAATATGTAGAAAATCAATCTAGCATTACTGGGTGGGTATCTGAATCTTTAGCCATACCATATTATAGCAGATTAAAGAAAGGTATGGCTAACTATTATCCAGATTTCATTATAGAGAATGCTGATGGTCATCAGACAATAGTAGAAGTAAAACCTTATGCACAAACTAAGAAACCTAGACCACAAGATTCTGTTTGGTTAAAAGAACAATGGATAAAGAATTGTGACAAATGGAAAGCTTGTATGACCTTTGCTAAAGAACATAATATGAAATTCATATTGGTAACAGAACGTTTCTTCCAGTAAATTTATTTTATAATTTAAATGCCTACACAGAATCAACGATTACAACAAATAGATAATTGGATATATCAACCAGAAGAAATTAAGAATTTTAGGTTAGATGATGCTGTTAATGAACACCCATTAAAACGAAGACCTATCAATTTGCGTTCTCGTTTAGCTTATAGAGAAATTCTTATAAATACTAAAGCTACTACTAAGTATATTCTTCCTGGACAGATAGTGGTATTCAATTATGCCACACCTAAGACAGCAGAAGATTTGGAGTATTATGACAAAACTCCTATGACTGTATTTTTTGGTTTAGCAAAAGACAAAAAGAATAATATTCGTGAGATTGGTGTAAATATCCATTACTTTCCACCATTTGCAAGAACACGTGTAATGAATTCAATATATGAAGTATTCAAACAATATTATCAATTGCAATTCAATGAACCTGTACATAAAGTAAATAAATACATCAATTGGCCAGTACTTAAGAGATTATGTAAGAAATATAAAATAGGTTTTGCAGTAAGAATGTATATACCTATGTTGAGAAGCCAAACTCATATCATACCTACAAGATTATTACCAACAGGTATGTACACAGAAGGTCATTTTTCAAAGGATACTCTTACTAATATAATGACTTATTGGAGGCACTTCAAACCCTAAAATTAACAATATTTAAAAATGAAAAAAAATTGCATTATCATACCAATATATAAAGAAACTCCTGGATTATTAGATAAGTTCAGTCTTGAATCATTGTCAAAAAACTTGAAGGATTTTTCTGATTATGAAGTCTATTTCATATATCCAGAAAATTTAGGTACAGCAGAATGGAAAAGATATGTTGACCATGATGTAATATTGAGACCATTCTCTTATGATTATTTCTTATCAACTTTATCTTATTCTAATCTTCTTGAAAGTTATGAATTTTGGAATACTTTCAAAGAACATGAATATGCTTTGATATATCAAACTGATGGATATTGTATTGGAGGAAGTCTTAAAGAATATATTGATATGAATTATGACTATATTGGTGCACCTATCATAGCACAGAATGCAAGATGGTTCAATGTTCCTGCTGTTGGTAATGGAGGAGTTAGCTTAAGAAATATTTCTACTATGATAGAAGTAACTGATCCAACTGGAGAATTCATTAGAGAGAATAAAGAAGATATTGATAAGCATAACAGAATGAATAGCAACATGTATTCTATATATGAAGATTTGTACTTTGCTCAATTAGTACCAATGCTTTGGGATTTCAGAAAACCAAATTTTGATGTTGCTACCTCATTTGCTTATGATATGAATGCAGATATTGTTTATGAAATGACAAAGCATAAGTTGCCACTGTTTATTCATGCTTTTGATAAGAATATAAGATTTTGGCAAAATATCCTTGATGATTTTAAAGATATAGATGTCATATCAGAATGTGAAATAAAGAATGAGAATGAATATCTATCAGAAAGAATAGGTTATCAATCTAATTTACCTCATGTGAATAAGATAAAGATAGCTGCTATAATGATAGTTAAGAATGAAAACTATCATTTGAATGAACAAATTTCTAAGATAATATCTTCTGGGGTTTCTAAAGTTTTTGTTATTGACAATAATGATATATCTGGAGAGGATCCTAAAGATATTCTTGATTTTTCTAATGTAGAATTGATTTCTAAATATAGAGGAGAACATGAAATATTGTCTGAAGCTTATAGTGATGTTTACAATAATTATCTGAATGACTTTACCCATTGCATATTCATAGATGGGGATGAAGAAATCCATTGCAGTTCATTAAGAAAAACTATACAAGACAATATTGATTCTAAAATACTGAAGATAAAGAGCATTATAGTATACAATGATGGTAACAGATCTTCTTATCAGAATAATGCTTTCAAAACAATAATGAAGTGTGGATTACCTATCAGAAACTTTACTAGAGAAACTCCTTTGTATTATATAGATTCTAAAGAAATTCCAGAAGAAGTATGTTGCTTACATAATTATGTTGGTTGCAATTCATTAGAGGAATATATGCAAAACAAGCTTTATCGGGGATATCCAGATAAAGAAACAACAATTGGAAAGCAACTTACTAGCATGGACTTATATTATAAAGTAAATCCACCAAAAAACAGTAGAATATATTTTTAACTATAAATTTCAACGAAATTCAATAAATGAAGACATTGTCAATGATAAAGGAGTCATTTGATAACCAACCATTGGGAAATAAGGTTGGTGTAACTAATCATTTGACTCCTGTGGATAATATAGTAACAAATGTAAGAAATTTCTTTTCATCTCAACTTTCTATGGTTGTTACAAAGGCAGAAGATAATTTCTCTTTAAAATGTACATCATCATTATGGCATTCTGAAGAAGATGTTAGAACTGCCATATATACAAATGTATGGAATGACAGAACTTCTCTTTTCACTTATGTATCAATGCAAGGTTTGTCATGCATAAAGATTGTTCCTGTTGGTGAAGAATATTTCTTATATTTTTGTCCTTCAGATATTCAGCAATCTTATGGATATAATGGGCCATGTGATAATAGTTCATGTGAATCATTACCAAAGATTGCTTGCCATGAACAAAAACAACTACATCTTGGTGATATAGAATATAATCAGTTTGGTGAGATAAAGGAAGATGCATGGCAACCAGATCAAGAAATTGAAGATACTACAAAGAAGGATATCAGACAATTGTTGTCAAGTAATGATAAAGTAAAAGCAGCTAAGGCATTTGCAGAAATTCTTAAGCAAAATATGAGAATGCCAGAGAATTATTATATAACTGCGGTTCGTGATGAAGATGGCAATGAATCAGTTGCTTTACGTTACAAACACGATGTAAGAAAACCATTTGGTAAGACAGCTACTGTTACAAAAACCCTGGTAAATATTTATGGTTTAGGTGATAATGGTATCTGGGTAAATGATGCTGATAATCCAAATGGAATGGATCAAGAATTGAAAGGAGTTATTGATGACATGCTTGGATTCATCGGTGTAAGAAGAACTGGTGATGCTTGTTGCTTTACTATAGCTGAAGATCCAAGTACTGCAGATGATTTGAAATCAGACCCTGATAATTCTGATAATAAAGATGGGAATAATGATAATGGCCAAGAAAATAATAAAGATCAAGATACCGAGCAAAAGAATAAAGATGATAATGGACAAGGTATCAATACACCTCAAAGAACTGATAAACCATCACAAGTAGCTGCTAATCAAGCAGATAATTCTCTATCTAATTCAGGAATTATGAGAACAGATGGTTCTAGTATGTAACAAAAAAAAACAATATATAAAATGAAATCATTAAGTTTACTTATTAATGAAAGTTTAAAGAATTCTAAACATAATAAAGTTGAAGCAAAGAAAATTCTTAAACTTATTAAGGCAGGTAAAATCAAAGTAAATAAAAATTTACATAATAAAATTACTGCTAAACTGAAGAAAAAACATATATTAGAAAGTCAAGAAGTTGATAAATATTTCTACGATAATTATCGTAATTGGGTTGAGTGTACCATAGAAAAATGGAAAGATTATTGGGATGGTGATCATGACGCCATGGATCGAGACTTAGATACTGCTGAAGATTATTTTGATAATGAATTTGATACATTCTGTGATGATTATGAATACGATGATCCTGATTATGATTCAGATAGATTATCAAAAATTGTTGATAGTGTATGTAGTGTTTATAGAAGTGAATTTGAAGATCGCTATGGGGGAGAAGGTTATTATGACGATGATGAAGATGATGATGAATATTAAAAAACAATAAAATAATAAAATAAAATATATGAAAAGTCTATTAGAGTCATTAAATATTGCATTATTCGAATCAAGAACAGTAAAATCTACAGTAAAAGATTTTTTTCAATTGGTATTTTGATGAAGATTGCGATGATCTTGTAAAAGATGGAGATTTAGCACCAAGATGTGCTGATTTATTGGATGATGTAGAACTTAATAATACTATTAAAAAACTAACACATAAAGATTATGATCAGGATGGTTTAGCATCGATTATTCAATCAAACTTTAATCAACCAATATCTGTTAAATTTGATGAAGCTAAATATGGTTTTACTGCACAATTTACTATTAAAGATAAGAAATTTGGTACAATTAATTTTAACTTTAATCCAACAAGTGCCACATTGAAACCATCTAACTAAATAATGATAAAGTAAAAAGCTGCAAAGGTATTTGTAGAAATTATTAAGCAGAATATGAGAATGCCGGAAAAATAATTACATTATTGCTGTTCAAACTCTAACTTAGGAATAACCAGAACAGATGGTTCTAGTATGTAAAAGACAAAAAAACAATATATATGAAAAGTTTATTACAAACCCTTATTAATGAACAAGCAAATTTTGAATTGGATGATTTAGATCAGAAAGTAATATTTGCTATGGTAGAATATTTTTATGATAATCCTAAAGCAAAAATGATTTATTAAAATATGCAAATTCAAATGAAGATTTTAATATTAAAATGTCACTTAAAGATTTAAACACATTTATTAATAATTGGGATGAAGAGTTACATGGACAATTTTAATCATTTTAATTTTAATTACATGTTAGATTCATAAGCAAAAAATGGTGAAATTCTTAAGAATTTCACCATTTTCTATTTAAATAAGTTCTAAGCAAGTTCAAATACTGGGCGTGTGTTGCAAACAACTACTCGACCTTTTCGTGTAGTCTTAAATGCATCTTTACCATCTTGAACTTCAAACTCCTTAATTTTAACATTAATAGGGTCACCTGGATGATAATCAAGCAACTTGTTAGGATCCATTGGCATCAAACCAGTAATGTTCAAACCATCAAGTTCGATGAATACACCTTGTTTCTTTGCTGAATTGATGATACCTGTAACATGGCCATCCAAAACAGGACGTTCATAAGTAACATTATCATTCTTCTTTGCAAGACGTTCTTTCAGCCACAAGTCATACAAATTCTGATAACCATCAAGCTGGAGCAATCGCTTACGTGAACCAACAATAGACTTCTCAATACATCCAGTAGCATAATCACGTTTGAAGTCAACTACCTTCTGTGGAATAATGTCAATATCCTGATTTACCCACTTATCAAAGTCCTTCTCGATATTCAATACAATCTGTGAACCAGGAATGAATACCGAATTGACATACTCCTTACCTGTAAGATCAACCAATGGATCAATATTGACATGGGCAATAAATCCACCTTTAACTACCTCATCAATATGAACTGAAATAGGTGTTTCCTTCTGAATATCATTCTCAATCTGATGCATCCAATAACGGAAATAACCATTAGAAACAGATACAATGTAAGTGTTATCTTTCTTCTCACGTACCTCAAACATCAACTGGTTGTTATGTGTCATGAGATAGTTACGAATTGCATCAATACAAGAATTGAAATTCTCCTTACAAATAAGCTCTTCCTTAACACCAGGAATAGTGAATGTCAAAACATTCTTGTCAAACTCTTTAACTTCACCAAGATAAAGTTGACCAACTTCGATATTAGTAACAGTATTCATTGCCTTGTCCTTCTTTGTATCTTCAGACAATTCAATACCATAAGTCTTTGCAAATGCTTTTGCAATAGACATTGTCGCAAATGCTCTTGAATTGAACTTAATTCGATCCTTGTCGTTTGTAAACATTGAATTCAAAATGTCATTCTCATCTACTCGAGCACCAATGAGATTTGTTGTTTTTGTTTCTTTACTCATTAAAAAGATTTAAAATTTAAAGGGTTAATAAATAATTTAAGTACAGCATTAACTTTAGTTCTTGAATAGAACTGAAAGTGATATTCATTAATTGCTTGTACATATTTAATATAGTATTTGATTACACGAAAGTTCAGTAATATTATGTTAACGATTATTAAATTATTTAAGAAATTAATCAATCATTATTCTTCAACAACGTTTCATCATCACCAGGTCTATATCCATTACCATATCTGTCTTTACAAGTAATGCATTTGCCGGTTTCGTCCCATACCCATCCATCAACAGGTCCTTCTGAAAAGAATACTTTACCATGTAACTGGTTTGGAATCTCTTTATAATCTACTGAATCTATCTTTACTTCATAACCAGACTTTGTAATAACTGGTCTATCATTATTGATCCAGTCCATATCCAATTTGTCTGGATTAGACTGGATCATTTTTTCTTCTAATAATTTCGAGAGTGTTTTCATATTTAAAAATTATGAAATAGCTGCACGAAGACCTTCAATCTTATCACACTGTGCTTTCTTCTCTGCCTTCTTACGATCCTTCTCATAACTATCCTGCTTCTCATATTCCTTACCCCATTTCTTATAGAAGAAATCATAAGCTTCAGGAATTTCATTCTTAAGCATATTAGTAGTAGTGATAGTAGAGAATGCACAAGAAATATCCTTCTTGAACTTCAAATACTTCATTGCTTCAATAAAGTAATTCAAGAAAATTTCTTTAACCTCAGGATGATTCAGTGCATACTTTGCAATTACATCTACATCATCACGACTATTGTAATAACGACTGTTGCCGGTATCACAACTCTTACTGATTTCAAGACCAATGAAGTCAAAACTAAAGATATTGTATTTGCTAGTACTATTATATCCAAAGTAACTTGAACCAGAATACTTTACAAGATCAAGCTTATTCAATGAATCATAAATATAGTTAGCAAACTCAATAGATTTTGGACTATAATTCTTCTTTTTGCTTTCTATCTTACCCAATGCACCAGGTTGCTCTGGATCATACTGTGAAGTATTTGCATCAACAAATCTAGCGATGTCATAGAAACTTCGTTTCTTCAGCTCAAAATAATCTGGATATTGCTTATATGCCTGCTTTACAATATCTGGTAAATTCTCAACCATTAAATCAGAAATCTTCTTTTGAGCTTCTGCTTTCTTTTCCATCAAATGATTTTTCTCAATATATGTATTACACAAGAAAGTTCCAATCTCATCATACTGATACTTCAAAATAGTTCTACTTTTCATAATTTATATTACTTTTTAATGTTTGACTTTACAATTCTAGCGATATCTGACTTACGTGCATTTGGGTGTCCAGCAACAACATGATTGATTACTGCCTTCATATCCTTAGAAGTGATTTCTCCATACTTGATTACCCAATCTGCTACACCTTCATTGATTTCATCATCTGAAGCTGGCTTTGGAAGAAGCTCATTCACAATATTGAGCTGATTCTGTGACTCAGAAGCATTAGCAATAGATTTTGTTGTATTGATATTCAAATAAATCTCAACATCCTTCTTCAATTCTTTCTGTACAGTTTCAAGCAACTTCTTCTCTGTTGCCAAATCATATACCGGACGAGGCTGACCTTCTTTTACTTCCTGTGTCTTGAATTCCATAATTCGAGACATAATCTGTCGGAATGTCATCAAAGCAAACTTGTCACCCTTTAACATTGCTTCCTTTACCATAGATGGAAAATCAAAGAAACCATCTTCTGTCTTCTTAATTTCTACAATCATTTTAATAAATTTTAAACTTTTAAAAACTTCTTTAAATATTCTTTAGTTGATGGAACAAACTTACTAGTATCACCAATTGCCCAAGCAATATAACCTTGGTCGAAACCTGCTACAAATTCTACTCCTAATCCTCTATACTTTCCTAATGTAAAACATGGAACTATCTTGCCATTGAATTCTTGCATAGCTACTACATTATCAATAGTAAGAATTTCTTCTGGTTCATAAGGATGTGCTTCTTGCTGTTTTACAAAGATAGCTGCAGTTGCTTTTACATCAGACAAGGCATCATGGGCGTTTAAACCACATTCATCCATTGTCTTTCCATAATAACGTTTGAATGTATCACCTAATCGATTTCCATTGATACGTTTCTCCTCATAGAAACAATCATAATTATCACAAGTTCGTACATCAAACAATATGCCACATCTAGAAAATTCCTCAGTCAGGATAGCATTGTCAAATGAACATCCATTATATGTTACAATATCACATCCACTAAAGAAGTCAAAAATTTCACTTGCAACTTCTTTAAAATGAGGTTTGTCTTTTAAGAATTCTGCATTAATATGATGTACCATATAAGCACCAATAGGAATAGAATAACTACCTTCTGGTTGAATATAATAATTCTTACTATCAATAATCTTCTTTGTATTCCAATTATATTTTACTAATGCAATCTGAATAATCTGATCTTTTAATTTGTCAAGACCAGTTGACTCAACATCATAAATTACTAATGGTCTATCTCCTAACATATTTAAATTTGTTTATGTTTATATTCATCTAACTTCATGTGCAAATCAATAGTATCTAAACTATTTCGCAATTCAATTTTTTCTAATGGTTTTATGAAATACTTATTGACTTTTTCTTGAATAACACTAATTAGTCTATTATAAGTTTCCATTGCTTTCTTCTGATTCTTTATTAAAGCAATACGATAACCAGTATCCTCATTATATATATCTTTCTCTGATACTTTAGAATAACCCGTAGTAGTAAAAGAAAATGTATAATGTCGACTATCCCAATATACTAATGATTTACTAACATTATTAAAATCATTGTTATTCAATGAAAGCGAAAGAAAATCTAATAAACTACCCATATAAGGAAGTCGACTAAAATCAATTTCCCATATCATATCAACTTTTGTTACATGAGTATTTCGCTCATTAATAATTTTAGTAATATATCCAGTAATATATCCAGTAATATATCTTTTATTCATGTTATAATATTTTGTTCAAATATAAGATAGAAACTTATTTAGAAATTTCAATTTTTATATAACAGAAGTTGTATTTTTTAATTCAAATGAAAAGAAAAACTAATCTATTTTATAAATCAGCAAGTCAAGATTCTAGTTTCTTGACTTTCTCTAACTATACAGAATCTTTGACTGCTAATTTGATGTCTACTGATAACAAGATATATCCTTCTACTTTCTTATGTATCAGTATGCCAAAGCTTAATTCAAGAGATTTTGCAATAGAATCCTACAATAAGTGGAAAACAACCATATTAGATACAAAAAACGTCTCTTATACACTTAAGACAAATGTATTTGAAAACTATGTAATTCAAGATAGTACAAATATAAATAAGATATATGTTGATAGTCTTGGAACTGAATATAAAGCTGGTATGTCAATCAAAGAAAGCCAAATGGAATTCTTAATGAATACAACGCTTTCTAAAACAATATTGATAACATATAGAAATGATACTAAGCATACTAAGATTTCTGAAAAGTCAAACAATGTAAATTCTCCTTATTCTATTACTATAGAAAAAGTTTTGCTTGACTATAAAGATGATCCAGAATTTATCAACAAAGAAGATGAATTAAGTACATTCATTTGGAACAAACAACAGTTGATAAACAAGCTAGTAACTTACTATGAAAATAAGTTAGCTTCTTTAAGAGATTTTTGTGTAAGTAAAGATATGAATCAAGAATCTGTATTGCTTCCATTGAATTACTTATTAGAAACTTTACAGGCATTTGATTCATCCATTAAGATAAACTATGTAGGTGATATCACAGAACAAGATTGGAATGGAACATTTTCTGACACTATCTGTGTAGTAGATACCAGATCATTCAAATCCGGTACTATAGTAAGTGATAGCAATTATACAATGTCTTTGGCTCCAGTTGATGGTGATGATACTAAAGAAAATGTATTGAACAATTATAATAGTGAGAGATATTTGTATGGTTGGTTTACCACAAAATCAGAATATATAAGAGAATTAGATTTTGATAAAGATGAAAAGAATACAGTTTCTATAAACCCTGTTGCATCTAATAATTTATATACTAATCTATATAGTAAGCTCAGTACAGAAGAACAGATAAAATTCAAGAGAACACACAATATCTCTACTGGTGATACTGATGATTACAATACTTATATTATGATGGTACCAGAAGCAGATAAGCAAATTCCAGAATATGTAAAGACTTTGGAAGATATAATAGAAGCATCTGAAATAAAAGAAGAATATATAGGTCCACATTATGTGGAAGATTTGAAACCAGAATATGACAATTATGAAAATGGCACTCATTACTATGAATTGACTTCACCTTTGAAAGAGATATCTTTTACAACACATAATGATGTGAAAGAATGGAATGAAGTATCATTCAACTTACTTATTCCATTATTTGACTTGGTAGATATGAACTACAATACAAATTCTACTAATGTTGAATCTTCAGATCATTTGAATTTGACTAATGAAGATGAAGACAAAGAAATGTGTGTTAAGAATATGCCATTAGGTATTTGGTTCTCTGGTCCACAATTTGTAACTTTGAAGTCTGATTTGTCAACTGGATTCTCTCCATCTTGGTCTTTATCATTATCCAGTCAGTTTAAGCCATTTCCTACTTCTGACTACATGCCTAGTGAAATAACAAATGATGCGAAGAAGGAAGCTTATTGTACATTTGCTCAGATACTATCTAGACAAAATGAAGTATTAGATAAGTTTATTGATATGTCAAAGATAATGAATAAGCTAAGTGAAAGAGTAACTTCATTAGAATCTGCTGTTGGTTCAGTTTTGACAGCTTACAATCTTGATACATTCCGAACCGACATAATGGATTTCAAAAATCAAATAACATATCAAGTATCTTATCTTGAAGCCTCTATTGAAGGTCTGCAACTTCAGTGGGTTCAACGTGAAGGTTAAGCAGATAAAAGTATTTTTAAGTATAAGGATATATTAAAGAAGAAATCAACTGATGATAACTAACAATTCTATAAAAGAGTACTATACAAAACTCCATGGCATGTACATACAATGCTATGATATGATAAAAGCAATGACCCAAAGTTTGTCCACTAGAGATAGTCAAATATCTTTAGTGGTAACAAACCCTCAGGGTGAAAGGGAAACTTTAAGAATACCATCATTCTTATATCTTGACAATAAGATAGAGCAGTTGGATTCTTCATTATCTTCATTAATAGAACTTCCAAATTCTGGTGAAGCTTGGTTAGAGTCAACAAATGACTTGTATAAGATAAAGATGGTTAAGAATGGAATTTCTCCTTCAACACCTAAATTGGAATCTGCAAATCCTATTGCATTATTCAAAGACAACAATTTCTTAAAAGACTTAGTTTCTCCTAAGACTTATTTGAAAGTAAATGTTCCAAACATGTCAGATATCATATCTTCAATGATGATGAAAAAGATAGTGATATATGATTATGATATGTACAACGCTTTATCTGGATATTCTTCTTATGAAGATATAAAGACTGCTTTATATGGGTATACAAAGGGAAATGATTATGAAGAATATGATAGTGAACTTGATATTCCTATTAAGCAGGAAAGATATAGAAGTGCATTCAGAATAGAGTCTATTCCAACAAAAGAAGAATTAGGAAATGACAATCCACATGCCGTTTCTGTTGGTTCGAAGCTTTCTTATATTTTGAATTTAGATACATTTGAATATTTCAATTCAGAAGATTCAACTATTTCTTATCAATTGAAAGCAGGAGATTTCTTATGTATGAAAGGACAATCTACTACATGGAAAGTAAAGAATGTAGATTATTCAAATATGCAGATAGAGATAGAAGAAACCTCTGGCCATACAGCATTGCAAACTACAGAGGAAAATACTAATATGATTTTCTCTATATACAACAACAATTATTCTGACTATCATTATGTAGAGATACCATTAGAGGAAAACCAATATATCATAGTATTCTTATCTGCTGTATCAAACAATACCAGATCTTCCTGGTCTACTCCATTGTTTTGTGATCTAAATTCTATCTATGTAAAAGATGCCGGTGGTAATTTTGTACAAGATGAATATGGTAACAATCTTTCTTATCTGAAATACTATAAGAAATATTGTACAAATATTGGTGATTTGATTCTTGGTATAACAAATACAGCTTATCCACAAATAAGCAACTTTACTATGGCACAATTGGAATCATTACAGGATTCTGATGATATGCAAATAGCAGTATCTAATACATTTGATACTGAAAACATATTGCAAGTTGTACCAATCAATAAGCATTTAGTAGATGATACAAGTAATGAAGAGATAAAGAGCTTACATGCTTCTAAGAATGATTTTCAACAGCAAATATCTGCTAAGCAATCAGAAATCAACGAGGTGACAAACAAGCTTATGACTACTGATTTCTCTAAAGAGATAACAGTAACTCAGAACTCACTTAAGACACAGCTAAATTCTCTATATACAGAAAAGACTCATCTTCAATCACAGTTGAATTCTATAGTAGATGAAATAAACATAAAGTCTACTGATTTGGATGTTACTGGAAATGAAGTAAAATATAGAGTAAGAGGAGTAACAGACGTAAAATATCTTTCTCAACTTATTTCTTCAATAGGTAATAGAATAGATGTAGAGATAATTGGTTGTGATGTTGAATATAAATACAAATCAACAAATAAAGAAAACAACCAACTTATATCTATAGATTCTTCTACTTTTACTGATTGGAATAGATTAGATAATATAGATAGACAAAGAAAACTAGTATTTGACAATTCCGTCGGCGTAGACTTTGTTGATTATTCTACAACTGATAACATTATCAAATGGAATCAAATTGATATTCCAATACAGCAAGGTGAAGATGTAATCATAAGAGTAAGATATAAGCTCAATATTGGACAACCATTCATTTCTATATATACTCCTTGGAGTGATGAAAAGACAGTTGTATTCCCATCACAGTATAAGTCTAATATAGATTTGACAACTATACTTACAGAAAATGATAAAGATACAGTTACTTCATCATTCTCAAAAACCTTGATAGATGATGGATATACAGAGCACATACAAGATAAAGTAATAAGTTCGGATCAAACGTTCTTCCATACACCAGAAAACATATATTCAGGTTTCAACACATCAGAAAATAAGATGATATCGTTGAAGGATAAGCTTAATGATATAAATAGTAATGTTGAAAAATGGAAGACTTTGATAGATAATGAATCAAATAGTAAGTTTGAAGTATATTTGACTTATGATGATTATTCTATATTGTTGTCACCTAATACAAAGAATTCAGTAAACATATATAACATCAACCATATTTCTGATATATTCATTAAGAAAAATATGAATATTGTAATAAAGAATACCGGTGATGTCAGATTGAATCTTTACAGCATATTCCCTGGCAATACAAATACTCCATTGATAAACTGTAATGTAGATTCTTACAATTCAAACTTAGCTAACTTTGAAAGAGTACCAATGTTAGTAAACAATAAGATATGTGCACAGTATCTTGGTCAATGGATTTACTTTAGAGAGAATTCTGCTTGGAATGGATCTTCTATATATTTCTCAACTGCTGAACAGAATAGTAAAGATGAAACAAATGTTTCAAATGGAAACAAGTTGGAATATCAAATAACTCCTTCTAACTACATTGGAATAAACAACAGACAAGTGTTGTTAGGATACAGACCAAGACAAGGTTCATTACATTCTTCTACTATAAGTACAAGTAGTGTAAAATGGAAAGGACTTGTTTTTGACAACATAAATTCTAAAGAAGGTGTAGATTATAAGAAATTGTTAGAATATACATCTAGGTTGAATGAACTTTCTACTATAGAAAACAAGACTACAGATTCTATTTATGTAGATATAATAAAGTCTGATTCTTCTTGGTATAATTATGGTTTATCTAATGACAATAACTGGTTGATGCGATATGAAGATATTGTAAAGGTTTCTTCAAACAATGATAATGCTAATTATGAATATCTTACAAATAGTACAACATTCAGTTCATTCATCCGTGAAGGTGGAAGTATAAGAAACTTCTCATCTCAAAACAGCTTTGTTGGTGGATTTGTCTATCCATCTTTGCTTTCATTAGATACTATACTTACTAGTGGAGAAGATAAAGCTTCTAAATATATTGAAGTTGGTGAAAGCTTGTCCATACCTATAGAATTTGAATATTATACGAATTCAAACAGTAATTCCATAGTAAAGTCTTTGTATTTTGATTTGAGAAATTCACTTATAAGAGATCCTTATCATTATATGATTGAATTTGTAGGAAACTATGATATGTCATCAGAAAATATAGATACATCTTCTAATTCAGATAATACATTTACTGATGAAGTAATATCAATGAAGTAAAATATAAACAATTGAATAAATGGCAATTTCAGAATATAATAAAGTAAGTTTCATTACTTCATCATCAACTAAGATACCTAAGATGCTAAACAGAACTGGTTCACTCATAGTTCTGTCTAGCAACTTATCAAATAACCATAAGAGAACTTCTCTATGGCTGCGTGGTAACTTGATTGCCAGTGGATGGGGATTAGAAAAGGAAGAAAACATGAACAATGCTGAATGGATTGCAATGTCATATAATCCAATATTCAGTCAAACATTTGGAATGTCTTACTTTTCTCCTGAAGAAGATGTAGTAGAAACCATAGATAACCCAAGATCTGTAGAAATGTGGTTGAAGCATAACCATAATTATACAGATACTTGCTATAATAACCTCTATACTTATGCATCCGAGCAATTCACTAAAATAAATAAGGATATAAATGGCATAAAAGTTGATATTGGAAATATTGATGTAAAACTCAATAAATATAAAGAAGAAAATTATACCTATGTTGCAACTGCCAAAGAAAATTGCTATACATATACAAAATATTGGGTAGATAGAATTATTGGTGGTGCTCCAGATTTCTTAGATTCTTTAGATGAAATAAAGAATTTCTTGAAGAATGATAGAGAAAATCACATGGCAACTCTTGCTAAAATTCAGAATATTGATAAGTATTCTGTTAAGAGAGAAGATGAAATAACAGATGGAGGAAAGCGATATACTTACATAACTGAAAATTCAACTTATGAATATGTTGATAAATCTAAGACGTATGAAGGTACTTATGAATATATAACTTATGATGATAGCGGAAACCCAATAACAAATACAGGTACTTATACTTATTATGGAACATCAACTTATGAAGGTGGACAAGTATCTTTGAATTCTTTCCAAGTATGTACTGGAGAAAAATGGAAGAATACCCCATTGGATAAACTTTTGAATTTGTTAGTAGAACCATATCCTTATAAGAAACCTGTATTGAATAATATAGTCATAAATGATGTTTCATTAGAAAATTGGACTAATGAAGCAATTGAGTATAATTCAAAAGTGAATTTAGATACAATTGGATTGGATATATCATTAAATGATGCTTCTTCAACAACAATAGTATTTGAAAATTCTATATTGAATAATACAGCTTCTTTAACAGATGGATTAAACAATGTGACTGGATTGTTGAATTCAATATCTACTATATCAAAGAATCCTACTACTAAAGCAGAAGCATTGGACTTGATAAATAAAGAATTCATATTGAATTCTAATATGAAATATCAGTTCAATCATGGTAAAGCCAATGTAAATTTGTACCCACAACTTAAAAGTTTGAACATACAAGATACAGATCATGCATTTGCAGAAGGACTTACTGAAAAAACTGATTTCCCAAAAATAGGTAAGAAATTCTCATTTAAAGTATTCTGGGGTATAACAGATCAAAGCGCTCCAGTAACAGCAAATGGTCTTAGTGGACAATCAAGCAAATTGATTGATTCAAAAGAATCTACTGGTTCACTTAAGATAAATAATTTAGCAGGACAATATATTATTTGGGTTGCTTTACCAGGTGCATTATTTGACAATTCAAGAATAATAATGAAATCTTGGAATTCCGGAATTGAAAATGATATAACTGAGATAAATTCAGTAATGTTGAAAAAACATATTTCTGATAAGTATGTATACAACAGAACACAATACAAAACATTCTATTTAGAAAATGTTGAATACACAATGTTTGCAGATACTATGACTTTAGAAGTCAATTTTTAACTAAATCGAATATATTAAATAGCCAACAAATGGGTAATAAAATTCCATCTCAAGTATATGATACAAAAGGAAGAGTTGTAGATGTTGCATTCTCAATGAGAAGAAACACTAAGCAACCATTGGATGAATCTTCTCTTCCTTCAAGTTATGATTCTTTGAAAGAAGAGATGAGGACTAGTACTTCATCTATATATAAGGGTCAAATTGTTGTAACTCAAGGACCTGAAACAATACCAAATGGGGAAAAACAATCAGATTATTATACTCCTTTCTTAATAAAGAATGAAGGTAATAGTGATGTTTCTTATTATGCTGATAGAATCATGACTGCTACTTATACTAATACTTTCCTACAGAGAGAATTTGTAAAAAAGAAGCAATTAGGTACTTCATATACTGGTGTTGGTAAATGGCCAGATGCAACAGAAGATAAAGGTTCATTAGCTTACAATGAAATATTCAATGACTATAACACTTACAAGATAACAAATAATCTTAAAGGTGAATCACCAATAATGTCTCATGTTGAAGGTAAGTCCAATACATTAGCTGGATCATTTACTCATATAGAAGGATATAAGAATACTGGTGGTAGTGATTTTAGTCATGTAGAAGGAGCAAGCAATACTTCTTCTAATAATGCTTCCTATTCACACGTAGAAGGTGAATCAAATTCAGCAATAAATTCAAGCTATTCACATGTTGAAGGTCATTCAAACCAAGCAATATCTGCGGCATCGTCCCATGTTGGTGGATCTAATTCTAAAGCACTTGGAAACAATGCATTTGTACATGGTGTTGATTCTGTTGCTTTTGAAAATGGTATAGCTATAGGAAAATCAACTTATGCTAAGGCTGGTTTTGCTACTGGTACAAATACATCATCTTATGGTATTGGTGCATTTGCAACTGGTAGTAAAACAATAGCTAATGCTAATTATTCTGTTGCTGAAGGTGAAGGTTCTATATCTAATGGTCAAGGTGCTCATGCTGAAGGTAAAGAATCTAAAGCTTATGGTAAATATTCCCATACCGAAGGGTCTTCTGTTACAGGTTCAGCTACAAATACTGATTTGGGATCTTATTCTCATGCAGAAAACAAATCTACAGTATTAGGTACATATTCCCATGCAGAAAACAATGCTCAGATAACAGAAACCGCTAATTATGCACATGCTGAAGGTAGTGGTAAAGCAATGGGTTCATTTTCTCATGTAGAAGGTACAAATACTGTTACAACTGGTACTGGAGGACATGCAGAAGGTATTGAAACTAATGCTTATGAATACAGTCATGCTGAAGGTAATTTCTCTTATGCTAAAGGTACTTATGCCCATGCTGAAGGTAGCAGAACAATGTCAGCTGGAACAAGTACACATGCAGAAGGTACTTATACATCAGCTTACAACATTGCATCTCATGCTGAAGGTGGATATGGCAGAGCTAATTCTAACTATAGCCATGTTGAAGGTTATAAAACTTATGTTACTTCGAATGCAATAGGTGGTCATGCTGAAGGTAATGGATCTTATACAACGGCTGAATATGGTCATGCTGAAGGTAATGGTACTTATGCTTCAGGATCTGGATCCCATGCAGAAGGTAATATTACCCATGCAAATGGACAATATTCTCATGCTGAAGGCAACAATACAATAGCAGAATCTACTTCATCCCATGCTGAAGGCGAACATACTAAAGCAATAGGACAATCATCACATACTGAAGGTGTTTCTAACTATGCAGGTGGTTTAGGTGCCCATGCCGAAGGTTATGGTACTTATGCTAATGGGGCATCATCACATTCACAAGGGGTATCAACTTATGCTAATGGAGAAGGGTCATTTGCTGGTGGTAATAAAACAACAGCACAATCTAATTTCTCTTCTTCTTTTGGTGTATCAACTTATGCTAATGGTATAGGTTCTATATCAGAAGGAAACAATACATCATCTTATGGTGAATTCTCACATTCTGGAGGTGTTGGTAGCATATCAAGAGGATCTTACTCTTCTACAGATGGTTTCTATACAGTATCTAAGAATAAGACAGAAGTAGGACATGGTACATACAACAGATCATATTATTCTGCTAATGGTTTCTTAGTAGAAAACAATGATACTAATAAGATTCCTAATGAATTTGCTCGTGTAAATAATAAATACTTACCAGGTAGATTCCCAAATGGTATTGATTCAAACAACAACTTAACCGGTACAGGTTTTTATGAATCTAGTTATGAAACTATTTTCAGTATTGGAAATGGTGGAACAAGTGATACAACAAAGGGTCCTAGCCCATTATATAAAAATTCAAGTACAGATGCTGGTCAATATGTAAAGAAAAATTCTCGTCATAACATCATGGATATTCGAAAGAATGGACAGATGTATTATGATGGTGGTATGATAGTAGGTGGTGAAGTTGTAGCCCCAACATCTTATAGCTATGTAAATTCATTAGGTCCAACAGCATATCTAACCACAGTTATGAGAGCATTGCTTGTACAACCTAAGTATTACAGACCTAGCTTACAATATGCTATTTGGTATACTGGAAATAGAATTGCAAATGCAGTTAGTTCTAATGATAGTGTTGGATGGTCATATTTCCAAAATAGTCAGAATTCTGATGGTATTTGTGAAGTAGGTGCTACAACTAGTTTTGAAATACAATTTAGAGCATTTAATGTTGGTGTTGATAAACCAGAAAACATAGACCCTATATATGGTACTTCATTAGGAAATATGTTAGGTTATTCTACAGGTGTAAGAGAAATAACTTACTTTAAATTACCAAATAATTCTAATATATCAGCCCAAAAATTTGATAAAGTAATACATAATAAAGAATTGCTTGCCGGTATGAAGAGTGATACAGCTAAATACTGGCCTAAGAGATTAGTAGCAAACAATGAAGATGTTACAGATCCTAATTATATATATTTGAATGATACCGGAGCAAAAGACCCTTATCATAAATTCAATTGGGTACCTCCTTATGATTATGCTAATTCATACAATTTAACCTATTATAGTTCATACTGTAATGCTGTAGACAATATTGGTGCTTTTGGGGAAACTGGTAAAACAAATTATAGAACAGGATTATATTCAACAAGAAGTACAATCTCTAGTTCTATCAAGCTTGATAGAGAAGGTAAATTTACTGTTTGGACAGCATATTCATATATATTTAATCCGGCAACTCAAATGTATTTTCAACAACTTATGGAAAAAGCAACATATATACCTGATGATGGTGCCCCACCTTATGATAAATTTACTGAATTACCTTCATATTCATCTGCATCTTTTACTTTGACAGCAAGATATAGAATATACTATGGTACTACAAATGACGTTCCTTATATAATGGAAAATGGTGTTCGTAAACCTAATCCATTATGGAAAAAATGGACACAAAATGAATTCTTAGGTAAGAAGAATGCTGCTGTTGGAAGATCTAATGGTGATATAGACCATGGTCATTTATATGGTAATTTACAAGCAGCTTCTGGGAAAACACAGCAATCTAATGCATCAATAAGCAGATCTGTTAAAACTTGCTGGTTTGCATATCCAACTAATATATACAAACTTTGTAAGCATAATAGTTCTGCTGTACCTGATGGATTCTATATGTATTACAAAAACCAGATGAATGTCGAATCTGCTCTTGATACAGGTGTTAGAACTCCAGCATCTGATAATGATAATGGTGATGCATTAAGTACAACAAATACTGGACGTGAAAAGTATGAGTTTACTACAGACAATCCAATTAATCCTAGTGGATTGAGATATCATATAGTAGCAGTATGCGCACCCGGTGATATTACTAAAGGTACATGGGGATTTGCATTTGAACGAAAATAAAATAATTGGAAGGAGAAGCTTAAGCTTCTCCTTTTTTATTGATGAATATTTTTATATAATACAAAAGAACATTTCTAATATAAGATATTATGGCAGTAAAACCAATAGGAACAACCGCACTTACATGGGGTAGCTTGTTAGGTAGAGGTAACCGAGAACCAATTGATGCAACTCAATTGAATTATTCTTATACTGATTTACTTTGGGAATTAAACCAACGAACAGTATCATATCAAATTGGTATAAATAACGGTGGATCAGGTAACTATTACGTTGGATTGATTACTTCAGTTCCTTATGTAAATGAAGATGATAAGAGAAAAGATAGTCATTATACAGTAGATGCTAATGGTAATAAAGTACTAGAAACCATAGATATGAAGGGTCCTTGGTATGTATCATATAAAGGTACGGATAAAGGAAGAGGTACTGCTCAAAATAAATATGGTTTTGTTCCTGATGGTAATCCTAATACATATTATGCTGATAGAATAGTGCTTAAGCAAGAAATGGACTATACTCTTGATAATGGTTTTGTCCGTAAGACACAGCTTGGTACTTACTATACTGGTGTTGGTCATTGGTATGACAGCTATATTATGTCTAGAAAGTATGCTGATGGTTTAGAATGTCCTGATGGTACTTATTTTCCTACTACTTCTTATGCCGAAATATTCAATGATTATACACATAATGTAGCTACTGGTATATTTTCTCATGCAGAAGGAAAGCTTACTAAAGTAAATGGTGAAGCATCACATGTTGAAGGATATAACAATACAGTAAATGCTTTACATGCACATGGTGAAGGTCATCAAAATATAGTAAGTGCAGATGACTCTCATGCTGAAGGTAAAAAAAATACTGTATCTGGTGAATATGCTCATGTAGAAGGATATAAAAACAAAGTACAATCTAATGCAGGACATGCAGAAGGTACTACTACTACGGTTTCTGCTGCAAATGCTCATACAGAAGGCAATTCTACTTATGTACATAGTAATGCAGATAATTCTCATGCTGAAGGTACTGGTTCTTATACTAAAGGTGTGAATGCTCATGCAGAGAACAGTTCTTATGCAAACGGAAAGAATTCTCATTCTGGTGGTGAAGCAACAGCTGGTGGTGTCAATTCATTTGCTCATGGTATAAAGGGAACATTAGCCTCTGGTGCAAATAGTATTGCATTAGTTTCTGGAACTGCTTCTGGTGATAGTTCTGTTGCTGTAAAAGGTACTGCTTCTGGGTCTAATGCTATTGCTTTTACTGGTACTGCTTCTGGTAATAGTTCTATATCTTTAGATGGTACTGCTTCTGGATCTAATTCTGTTTCTATACAAGGTACTGCAAAATCAACAGATAGTATAGCTATTGGACAAGGTTCTGTAGCTGAAACAGGACAAGGTGCTATGGCTTTAATAAAAGGTCATGCTACTGGTCAACAATCATTGGCTACTAATGCAAGTTCTGCTTCAGGAACAAATTCTGTAGCTATGAATACAAGTTCTGCTACCAATACTCAATCATTTGCTGTAAATAACAGTACTGCTTCAGGTATAAATTCTACATCAACAAATAAAGGTACTGCTTCAGGAGAAAATTCTATTTCTACTAATATAAGTACTGCTACTGGAGTAAATTCTGCTGCATTGAATAATGGTACTGCTTCCGGAGAAGGATCTGTTGCTATGAACTATAGTAAAGCTACTGGTAAAGGTAGTGTTGCTATTGGTTTAAATACTATTGCATCTGGTGAATATTCATTTTCTCAAGGCCATGAAACAATAGCAAATAATCATGATAGTCATGCTGAAGGGTATGGTACTAATGCAAGTGGAGATCAGTCACATACTGAAGGTATTGTTACTACAACTAATGGTTTATCTTCTCATGCAGAAGGACAAGGTAGCATAACCGGTACTAATGCTACTGCAGCTCATGCAGAAGGTTCTTATACTATAGCAAATAATGAATCAGAACATGCACAAGGTAAGTACAATGTATCTGATACAGAAAATAGTGGTACATTGTTCACTATAGGTAATGGTACTGGGGATGACAGACGCCATAATGTTGTAGGCATATATCATAATGGTGATATAAATATTGAAGGTCCAAATACTACTAATCATAATACAGGATATTTTAAGACAACAGTAGATGGAAACCATACAGAAGTTGTAAAGGGTAACTATACACAAACAATAGGTACGGCAACCAAAAATAATACTTGTAATATCACTGTAAATGGTAATACTACAAATAGATTCAATGGTACTTCTGATACTAGAACTACTGGTGCTACCTATGAAGGTTATGGGTCATCATTTATTTCTAGTGTTACTGGATTTAAATCTTCTTATGCTTATAATAATGTATTCAATAAAGTAAATAAGTCATCTTATAACTATATTGAAGAATCTTTAGGAACTTATGCAAAAGGATCTATAACTGAAAGAGCTGATAATAATGTATATTTATCTGCTCCAAAAATATGTATTCATGGTGATGCAACAAAAGATGGTACTTATGTAGACATAAGTTCTGATGTATCTTATGTATATGGTAGAAGACATACTTATATTGGACAACCAGTCCATGGTGGTACTTCTGTTACAACAACTATAAAAGGTACTACTATAAATGAAAATAGTACTACATCAAATAAGACAACTAATACAAATAATGAAAATGTAACAGGAAATTCAACTATAAAAGTTACAGGAAATACTAATTTAAATACAGGCTCTTTAAACATAACATCTGGTAGTACTAATTTAGACTTAAATAAAACTCATATTCATGTAACTAATGAATTATGTATTAAGTCTAGTACAGATGCATATTTTAAGGGTGCTAAAAATACTTTCATAGGTAAAGATCAAGAAGGAAATAAAGGTACTAATTTTTATGTAACTTCTACTACTAAAGGAGATTTGACTTCTCCAAACATAAGTCTTAATGCAAGTACAAAATATGATGAAAATATTGGTAATAAGTCTGTAATAGCTACAGGAACACTTACCGAAGATATTACTGGGGCTGTAACAAAAATCAATAAGGATAATTATACTAGTTATACTTATGAAAATTCTTATACTTATGTTCATGGTAATATAACAGATACGGTAGAAGGCGAAAGATTAGTTATAACAAAAAGTCCTGTTAACATACATAATTTAAGTAATTCTACTACATCTACTTCAGGAAATACATATCAATATACTAATACAAACAAAACTGATGCAGTTCATGGTACTAGAACTAATATAACAGATGGTAAAGTTAGTATAACTAACAAAGTTAATGTAAATATAACTACTGGTGGAGCACATACTGAATCTATAACTAATGAAAGATCTGTTACAGTAGGTAAGCATGACAGTTTGATTGTAAGTTCTGGTGGTAGAACTGATAAGATAACAGGAGAAAAAATAACACAAGTTGTATCAGGTAATATTAATGCTTATACGGATGATACTCATGATACTAGATTAAATACAAGAAGTGCTTATATAGAAACTGTACATACTTATATAGGTGATAAGACAAATACTGTTATTAATGGAAATTACAGTATAGGTTTAGGACAAGGAATAAAAGTTTCATCAAACACAAATGTTAGCACGGGTAAGTTTAATAAAGATGAAGCAAGCTACTTTGTAGTTGGTATTGGTACTTCTGATACAAATAGAAAGAATGCTTTTTGGATTAGCCAAGGTAATACTGCTGGTACAAATGGTGTAGGTTATTTCAGTAACAATACTTATGTATATGGTAATACTTATGATCCAGGACAATATCCAAATAATAAAGAAGATAAATCATGGTCAGCTGTAGTAACATATAATATGTATAGAAATAGCTATACTTATTTGTATAATACTATGAATGATAAGTTCGATACTTTTGGTACTGGTACTTATTTTACAAAGTCTATAGATCCATTCACTTATACACCAGTAAGCTATACATTACATTATACAACACAAACATTCAATAATAAAGAAAATAGTTGGCCAACTGTTAAGCACCAATATGTATTGCCACAAGCAATCCCAGGTGCATTAGAAAATGACAATTCTGGTATGGCTGGTCTTATGTCAGCAAGAGATAAAGCTAGACTTGACTCTATATGGGAAGGTGATAAACAGATTGCAGGAATACAAATTTCAACTGGTTTATGGCAAGTATTTAAGAATGATGGCACAACATATACTTTAGCAAATATTAAGCACCAAACAAATAGTATTACTAATCTTAAAGTAGAATATGGTTTTAAAGTTAAATGGTCTGGTACTTGGAAATGGACAGTAAGCAATCAGAAAAATGCAGAAGAATGTAAAGGTGCGTGGGGTACAACTTTACCTGCAGTAAATACCAATTCTTCTACTTATACATCACCAGTATTGAGTGGTAATGGTACCGGTAATTGGAGCCAAATTTGCTATGAAACAATATATGCAGCTAAGCGTGGTTTGATTATTTCTGGATATCCGGATGATTATGCAGCTAGTTCAAATGGTACAAGGCACTTAGGATCTATAGTACCAGCATCTGGTAAAGACAATAGATCTTGCTCTGTTAGTTGGGCTACTTACAGATTGTTATTTTATGGAATGTGTACACAAGCAGAAGCAGATGGATTGAATATAGATGTAATGAAAACAAAAACTACCAAAGATATAACAGGAAAGAGTTGGACAATAAATTATACATCAGATTCTAGTCATTGTTTCTTCATGGCTTATCCTGCAGAATTTGGTAACATATCAACTATTAAGAAAAATGGTGTAGAAATCATTACATCATCATTCCTTAAAGTAGGTGCTGTTAACTATACAAATGGTGCTGGATATACACAACAATATAATGTGTACAGATCTGGTGTAGGTGCAGCAGGTATGTCAATTACAATTTCATAAAGATATTAAACAATGGCAGAAAGAATAGTAACTGGAACAGATATAACATTAGCTAATGGTTCAAATACTAATACACAAATTGGTACAAAAGAAACGTTCCTTGACAGAAATGCTAAGTTGATTCCATCTGATGAAACCACTACAGCAATTACCAACATGAATTGGATTGCTGGACATCATACTGTAAAAGATTTAGAACATTTATATAAGATACCTGACTTCATACTTTCACAATCATGCTATGCAGATAAAGTATCTAAAAATGGTAAAGATGCAATAGGACAATTATGGTATGTAGAAAATGACCCTGGAAAAGGTTATTATATGTTAATTAAATGGGATAATCGACATGATGCTGCTGGTTGGTCAAAGACAAATATCAAATCATTGATAAATGAAGATGGTAATAGTTCAACACAGTATATGAATAAAGATAATGTTTATGATAATATCCATAGCATTACTGTAGATGGTTCCGACAATCATACTTATACCGGGTGGACTCAAAAATTTAATTATACACCTAGTGGAAGTAATGTAGCATTTTCTTATAGTCATTATACAGGAAAGGATAGCAGTATCAACATACCGGTATTGAATAGTGGTACTACTATAAAACATGATAAAGATAATAATGGTGTTGGAAATGCAGAATTAGCAGGTATAGTTACCGCAGATCAATACAATTCTATTATGAATAGATTGAAGAAGCTAGAAGAAGAAGTAATTTGGAGATCTAGAATTGGAGTAAATGGTACAAATGTTTTGAATGGAGCAACATATTTATGGTCAGGTACATTAGTGCAATTCAATTCATTAACATCAAAACCGTCAAATACTACATTCATCATATCAAACTAATATATCAAAGAGGAATTCAGCTGAATTCCTCTTTTTATTTTTGTATAAGGAGATATGAATTTTAACACATGCCACTTAATTACGGATTGATAAAACAAAAACCTGAATTAGAATACAAGTTTTCTGATGGTACAATAGAAAGAGTAAAGGATTTATTGGTAAAGACATTTGATGATACTATTGATTTCTCGAATGCATATACAATAGTTGAAGTATCAAAAGAATATATTGCTAGACCAGATTTAATATCATTTGTTCTTTATCATTCAGATGAATATGCTGATATATTATGTAAGATAAATGGAATATCAAATCCTTTTGAATTGATGGAAGGAAATATTTTGATATGTCCACAACCTGAATTTATAGATAGATTTACAAAAGTTGTAAAAACCAATATGGATGGACTAGCTTCTACATCTTCATCTTTACTTAATAGAACACAAACATTCAAAAAGAATAAAGATGAAAAACGATCACCAAATGAAGCAACAGTATTTGACCATAATTATGTACAAGTAGGTGATACAAATTTATTGATTTATTAATTTTATGGAAGATTTGAAAGAGCTATATCAACCATTGAGTCCAAATGTAAATAAATTGGACCCAATAGTAAGGCATGATCCATCAGTTAAGAAAAACGCTGTAGTAAAATTCAATGAATCTCAAGACATAAAATCTTCAGGAGTTGGTATAAATAATCAACCAATAAATGTTGTAAAGTTAGAAGGTCCAAGAATACCTATCATAAGAATAGACAATAAAGTAATTCTTAGAAATTCTATAAAATATGTACATATTGATTATGATAAGTTTATTCCAACTTGTAAAGTCATCATATCTCAACAAGAAAAAAGTGAAGAGTTGATGGAAACTGCTTCTATGTCTTCTAATATGACTATAGTAATGACAGATTCTGTTGATGGTGCCTATAAACCTATTTCTATAGATTTCTATGTTAGTAAAGTGGAATATCATGCTGATCAGATAGTATATTATGGTGAATATCATTTGTTGTCTTTACGTCAAAAAATGACAAAGCAAATTACATTCAATCCTTGGCCAACCCCAGGATGTTCTGCAAAATACTGTCAACTTGGTCCAAACAAATACCCAACTACTTATGAATTCTTACATTACGTTGCAGTTACTGAATGTGGTTTGGGATTTGCCGCTACAGATAAAGTAAAAGAAATAAAAGATGATAAGACAAGAATAATAAGAAGTGAAACTTATACAGAAGCTATACAGAAACATGTTGCATTTGGTGGATTAGATGAAAATAGTGTATTTGATTGTTGGGTAGATCTTTATCGTTATTTAGTAGTTGTAAACTTTTCTTGGGTTATGACCGAAAAGATAACTCCAAATGACCTTGGAATACATCCTGTTAGTGGTCTTGGATTTACAGATGATGACATAAAAGAAGATATGCAACATGGTATGGCACATCGATTGCTTACTAACTATAAGAGAATGCCTGAGCTTGGCAACTATCTTGTATCATCTTGGAAGTGGAGAGTAAACAACAAAGATATAATAGAGCATGGAAACATGAATGAATACACGATTGGTTCTCCAACTTCTGGAACTGGAAATGATTCCCTCAATACTACTAATATGAAATTCCATGGAACATCTGTAAATGATACAGTAAACAATGCATGTCGATTTAGAAATACTGTTTTTTCTGGATATGAATATGGTGACCCAGAAGATCACAATACTCCAGTTTTGAAACAAAAAATGATTCATGACAATTATTTCAGGAAAATGAGAGCTAAGACATTGGAAGTAAAGTTGGCAAAGCCAAATTTCGGTCTTCAACGAGGAACTCTCATAAATTTAGCAATATTTGAATATACAGAATTAGGTAAACGACAGATGTGGCAAAACTGGCATAATTTAAGTGGAGATAAATCTGAAATGCCTAACCCATCTAGTGTTGAATTGGAAAAAATGTTTGAAGATTCAACTCTTGGATTCATAAACTTATCCGTATCTGGTGTTTATTATATTGATGGTATGTCATTTGAATATGATGTAAAGAATGAAGAACATGAAATCATTCAAAAAATATACCTCATAAGAAGAGATATTATACCTGGTTATATAAACAGTGATTCTGTTCCTAAATCATATAACAATACTTAAAATGAAAAACATAAACAATTTTTCTGAAATATATAAGCAAATAGTAGTATCTGATGATACTTTGGTTTCAACTTCTGATTACATAAATGATAAAGTTAATGATATTTACAACCAAATGGTGAAAAAATCAATTTCTGATTTTTTAACGGATCATCAGAGATACTATGGATGGGATATTAAACCAATTAAAGATAAGAATTGGAAAACATCTCCTCGTATTATGCTTACTTCTAAAGAATATCCATTTGAAAAGAAGATAGTAAATATAAAAGAATACTGGGATAAAGTAGTACAGTTTTCTAAGAAAAACTCAGAATCATATACCGACTTGATGATAGATGAAGATACTTTAAAAGATGCTGAAATAGTAAGTATCAATTATGTATTAGGTATCGTTAAGATGAAGTCAAAATTTACCCAAGTAGAATTTGAAGTTCCATTCTCAAGAATAAATGGCAATACAAATATGTCATTGGATTGCACATTATCAGGAACATTTACTTATCTTTCAAATCAATAAATAAATAAAATTAAAATCATGTCAATTCTATCAAAATTATTAGGAGGATTAGGTAAAGGTGTTTCATCTACTGGGAATGGTTCTGATGGATATGAAAAAAAACCTCAACAAAATACTTTAGATTATAAAGGTCCATTAAAAGCAAACAAAGTTGTACCTGATACCCAAGTGGAATATGATGGCTCTGGTACTATATCTTCTAGAGACGCTAATACTGATCAAACATTACTTGATGTTCCTGCTTGGGGTTATAAAGATTTCATAAATGAACGAGTAAGTTTTCAGAAAGGATTAGATTCTATTGCAACCCAACCAGCTTGGCTATACTTTAAATTATTCTTTAAGTTTGATACATCTTATGGTTTGTTAGGTGGTATTATGCAATCTTCTAATGGTAAGAAATTTGCAGCAAACAACACTGCTATACAATATCTTGATAGAAATTTTTATAAATATAATGATAATATGATGGCTAGAAAAAAGTCTTTGATAAAGTTTGTACGATCATTAAGCTACATATCTTCTAATGCTCCTTGGTTCTTCAAATCAGTAAAAGATGTAAATAATGCTTTGAATATGAATTTAGATAATCTGACAGCGGAAAAATCTATAGAAATAGAATGTTCAGAAGAAGCAACTGATTTACGTTTACTTACTTTAATGGATTTCTATAAATATGCAGCTTATGATGCTATAAACCAAAAAGAAATATTACCAGAAAATTTAAGAAAATTTGATTTAGATGTTGTTGTATTTCAATCCCCAATAAGATATCTGCAAACTTCTATGAGGGATTTAAAGGGAAGAACAACTGTATATAAGAATCTCAATAGTGCTAACATGACAGATAGAATGTCATTTAAATTGTTTTCTTTTCAGGGTTGTGAAATAGATTATTCCACTTTAAATACAATGCTTCCACAATCATTTTCAAATCAGACTCCATTCCAATCTACTCCAACGTTCAAGATAAAATATGATCGTGTATACCAACATAATCAAAATGAATTTGCAAAAGTATTGTTTGGTGATTCTGGATTCTTATGGAGTCAAAATGGAATTAGTAGTTATGTGTTGAGTGGAAAGAAAGGTGACCCTGATATAGATAATCGTGAAAAACACCTTGATAAAGATCCTAATACAGTTAATTTGGGTGATGTAAATGTGAATGGAATTAATTCTGATGGTACTACAAATCCTGAATCTGATGACCATGAAAACAAACGTCATAAGATGATGCAGTATGCAATAGATAATAAATACTATTACAATCCTGCAAGTCAAACTTATAAGACGTTAGTTGATGCATCAGAATCTACTATATCTGCTGCTATGATGCTTATCGATGGTAGTGCAGGTCTTGGTAACCTTTATGGTGAAGCAGCTAGTGTTGGTTCAACATTCAAAAGTATTGGTAAGAATTCTAAGAAAGCTTACAAAGACCTTTGGAAAAATGGTGTTAAGAATTTCTTACAATTTTAATCTGTCTGAAATCATCAATACACCATCTATCAAGAAATAGTCACTATCATAAGGTGTTGAATCAAGTAATTTCATATAGTCATATTTTTGTAAATTATTCAGATCATAATCTAATTTTGATAGTGAATTTATAAAATATGTAAAATCATTTGATTCTGTTGCAACAAACATATAACCTTCATATATAGAAAATGGTAAGCTAGATCCATTATGTACAAAGATGAATTTTCCAAAATGCAAGTCACTAATAAACTTTGCTAATGTCTTCTTTGTATATGATGGATCTTTTTCTTTTAACTTATTTTCAATATTCCACTTGGTAACATAGATTTCTTCTGGATCTTCATTAGAAAGATTTACTATATTTTGTGCGGCATTCTTTATTTCTTCTTTTGTAAACATTATAGTTATTGTATATGTTTATTCTATCATTTATAGTAAATATAGAATATGTGTGAAATAAGTTCATAAACATTTCTATTTTTAAATATGCAGAATCTAGTTAACAAAACTACAGAAAAATGGAAACATCCTTGGAATGTTGAGAAATTTGACAATCTCTTTGATAGAGATGAACGATTCTTCTCAATATTGATAAAGGGTGCCTTATCTTGGCTTACTAGAAATATAGTGTTATATGATAAACCTATCAATCATTTCATATTCAACACAGGATCTTCTTATATGTATATAGAAAGCAATGGATATAAATATAGTTTGAATGAAGTATCTGGAGAAGACCAAATGTATATGAAAATGCCAAGATGTATTGTTGAAATGGATAATGTAAGCATACCATTAGAAGAGCTTACACAACCTTATGTTAGAGGTGTTTATGAAAGAATAGTTGGAAATGAAATAGTTGGTATGAATGCAGAAATGCGCCGATTACCATTAGAAGTAACATTAAAGCTAAGATATGTTTTATCTAATTTCAATGAATCTGTAGTATTGTTGCAAGAAATAATTGATAAGTTAGTATTCAACAAATACTTCAGAATAACTTATTTAGGACAAACAATAAAATGTTCTTTAGATTACCCAACAGAACAATCTATACAAATCAATAAGATAGATATGACTAGTTCTGATACTAATCAGAAATCAATAGAGTTTTCTCTTAAATTATCAACATCATATCCTCAAATTGATGAAAGAACTGAATCTAGGAATGATAGTATAATTGGTAAGTTCAAACAAGATGTTTGTTTGCATCCAAAATCATTAGATAACAAATCTTCTGATAGAGAATCAATCACAAAAGAATAAATCAAAATGGATAATAATTTAGTATCTTCACATATAGGAAATTTAGCCCAAACAGGTAAGGACTTTAATGTAATAGTGACAAATGCTCCGTTTAAGTTGCTATCATCATTAGATAAGATATATCGTACCGGAAGTTCAGATACAGGTGGAAATGGTACTACAACAGCTACAAATAATGGAATGGGTACTAAGATTGCAAACTCATTCATGATATGCGCTCCACAAATACCTGATGAATATACAACTTATAATTATGTTGCTAATGTTGCTTATATAGATAGAGACAACAATGGACAGTACACTTATGGAGATACACAATTGTACAATAATGCTTACACTTATGTATATACTTCATCTAATGCATATAAAGATACTGGTGAATTTGACTTAGTAGCTACAGATGCTTATGGTATACCAGTTGCATTGACTCCACCATTTAATGATATTGATAAGAATTATTTTGATATCAGTTCAGATATTCCATCAAGATATCGAGATTACTGTCATTCAAGATCACTTACACTATCTAAAAATTTCAGTACACAATTTAGTGACCTTGGTAAATATATAGAAACAATTAGTTATACATATACACCAATAGTTATTGATTATGATAAAACAACATATTTCATTAGAGCTAGTAAAAAAGTAAGTGGTCCAAATCCAAGACCATTATATTTTGTTGGAAAAATGGACAAAGTTAGTCCTAAAGGTGTTTTGTCATACAAAGCTCAGATTGGCAATGTAAATAAATATTTGGATCCTAGTATAACACATGATGATGAATACAATTATGAATATATTCCTGTATCATTTGAATATTTGTTAGATGAAGTAGATAAATTGAAAGATTGGAAATCAACAGAATTTCCAGAAGATAATAGTGAATGGAATGAAGGAGAAAAACTTGAAGATTCTGCTTCAATATTAAAAAAGCTTTCTTATTTACTGAAAACAGTAAGTAAGTTGAATAATTTACCTTATGTATTGAACCGAACTGGTTCAACATCTAAAGATATATCTTATCTTTGGAGTGGTAATATGACTAAATATGAAAATATGGCAAAATCTGATAAAGATGATAAAACAACATTCATTATCGAAAGTGATGAAAGTAAAAAATAAATAAAAATGGGAAGAACTTAAGTTCTTCCCATTTTTCATTTTGAATATTTTAATTTTTATTCTCCTTCTTCATTATCTTCTTTATTTTCTTTATCATCGTCATCTTCTGATTCAATAAAGTCACTCAACTTATCCAATTGATTTGCTAATGACTTTACATCATCTTGATTTGCTTTATCATCATCCTGCATTTTCTGTACATATTGCTGAAGTACATCTTGGATGGAATCTAACTTATCCTTATTGGAATCATTAGCTTTAATCTTTATACCACCATCAATTTTTTCTGAATACACAGAATTCTTATTAGCAAGATCTTCAATAGATTTGATAGTCTCATCTGCATGATCGAGGTCACCAAATTCAAATCTAAGCATCTTTTCTTTGCTTTCATTGATATTTAGTGATTCATTCAATGTTTCTACTAAACTTTTCATATATGTTTTAATTAACGTTAATTTAAAAATATGTTAAAAGGTAATTAGCAAAATCTCTACCATATACCTTTATCTTGTTTCTGTTCTTTACAGTTTCACATTTCTTTACCCATTCTAAAACTTTGATATAGTTCATGATTGTACTTTTAATGCAATCACTATCATTATAAGAACTATCTAATGATGGGCAATTGAAATTAGTTATGCTATTCTGTTCTTTAGATGGGAAGTTGTTGTACTTGATATATTCATTCAGAAATTCTATCAGCAAATCTATCAAATCATAATTTGGATATTTAGTATTGTTCTCGTTTACTGTCATCCAAGAATTGTAATATACTAAATCACCTAACATGATCTTCAACCATGAATCCATAGCATCTCTATACTTTTCTAAACAAGTTTTCTCTCCTATATTAGAACTTCCTTTCAATAATGTATATTGATTAGTACAAGAATTGCAAGTAGAAATAGTAGAAGGCAAATCAGTACCATCTGTACTAGTATTCATGATAGTCTGTAACAGTTTTGTTGCTTCATCATTTTTATGATTAGCAAAATACTTCTGTACAACATCATAAACATTATTTGGTACTGCATGTCTGTTTTCTTCTGTTATAGCTGTATACTTCAATATGGTTTTGAAGAAAGTTTGTGGAAAGAAATAGAAATCATCTTCAGTAAACTTCAAATCTGATATTTCATTCTTATTGAAGAAGAAATTCAAGTCAATACTTTTCTTTTCATTATCAGACAATTCTTCAAAATATGAAGTTATCTTAGGCTTATCATTTTCTCTATCATAGAATAGATAATCAGGCAAGTATATGTCGTCATCTTCTTCTGCTAATGATTGAATGTCATTACCAGTATGATCCTTTGTTCTAGTACACCACTTGTATAAAGTTTCATTCAAATAATATTCTTTACTTGGTCTGAAACCTTCTATACCAGTACCATAAACACTATTGTCTGTAAGTGCTTTAATCAAGAATTTTCCTAATTCTGAAGTATCATTATCAATCAACTCCTTTGTAATTGGTACATAAATTCTAGGCATGTCAAACTTGTTAGCTCCACTATCCTCAAGCATCAGATACTTAGGACCTAGAACCTCACCTTCAACAAAACCATCACCATATTCTAATGTTATATAGTTTTCTTCAAACCATTTGATACCCATTGCATTTATACATAGAAGATATTTTCCTCTACAAGATTTAGGTATGCAAATATCATCTATGAACTTTACAACAAATGGTTGAAAATTATTTAAAAATGAATAATTCATGTTCGTATTTCTTTGGTTATTTAAAAATAGTTCAATAGATGTTGAACAAAAACATTCACACAGGGACGTTAAAATTATCTTAGCTGATAGAATATACTGAATCATAATTATCCGCTCCCTGTGTGACCCAGGCGCTTAACAAGGGAACTTATTGACTATCGTACAGAAATAATCAATTTATCCTTCTTTGCTGTTTCAAAAGCTTCTTTCATTCCCTTTTCAAATGTACCATTCTTAACTGAACTACCAGAACATAAATGAGAAATAATGATATCCAACCGAATGAGGGCTTCAGAAGATGGAATTACATACTTCCATTTTCCATCATATTTGATTACCATTTTAGTTGCATTTGATTTCTGTGCAGCTTGAACAAATTTGAACATTGATACCCAGTATTCTGTATTTTCTTGTGATTCAAGATCCATAATAGGCATATTTTCTGTATCAATGTTCTTTACAAAATATGTAGGAGTGTTAGCAAATGACATAACAGATACTACACAGAAAATAAAAGTAACAAAAAACTTCTTCATAATCATTATCAATATTTAAATTAAACTTCTTATTTTGAACGAATCTAATATAGAACAATCTTGATTTATTTCAATCTTGTTGCAAATAAATTTAGAACAAACATAAAAAATTTCAAAAAACTTATTATTATTTATAAAGTTTATATAAACAAAAACTAACAATGAAAAATTTAAGTCAGTATTTGAATGAAGCATTGATTATGGAGCTTAGTTCTGAATTGCTTGGTCGTGCTTCAAAGGCTGCTAGAGAGAAAGGTAGAAATTCACAAGCAAACCGATTTGCTGTTGCTGCTGGTAAGGCTCTTGCAAAGGAGCTTAAAGGATGGAAACCAGGTCCTAATCCCAAGAATTGTGGTAAAGTGATAGCTACCATCAAAGACATGTCTGCTAACAATAGTGATATGAAATCATTCGTAAAAGCGGCACCGGCATCAGAAATGCGTACTATAAAGTTCCCAATAATGAGAGATATTAGTGATCCTGGAGATACTCCTTGGGATTATGCTGAATTTGTAAAATGGAAAGATGTAAAAATTCCTAAAGCAAAATTCTATATCTATAGAGATGAATATATGGGGGATTTCCATATTGGTACAATATCCGATTTGCTTAGTCTTATAGGTGCTGCGTATTTTGACTACGAGGACTTTGATGCAAGCTATATAGTAAAGTCATTTGACCATATTAAAGATGCTGTAAAATATGCATTAGATAGTGGTAAGAAATTTTCAGATAGTAAGAAATTCATGGATGGAGTAATGAATGGTGATATTACAGATGAAGATTGCTATTGGGTAGGTCCAGCTCCTATTATCATGAAATTAATGGATCAATGGACTGAAGTTGTAAACCATCCTGATGACTGGATGGAAATAGAAAAATCAAATTCTGAAGAATAAACATATTACAAATTGAATTTATGCAAAGTTTAACACAATATCTGAATGAAACATTAATATTAGAGCTTAGTTCTGAATTGCTTGGTCGTGCTTCAAAGGCAGCTAAAGAGAAAGGTAGAAATGCTCAAGCAAACCGATTTGCAGTAGCTGCTGGTAAAGCCCTTGAAAAGGAGCTTAAAGGTTGGAAACCAGGTCCTGATGCAAAGAACTGTGGTAAAGTAGTTGCCACTATTAAAGATATGACTTCTAGTAATAGTGCTGTCAAAGCTTTAGCTAAGGCAGATCCAGCATCTAACACACGTACAATTAAGTTCCCAGTACTTAGTAGAGTTGGTGGTAGAACAGATTCTTATGAATTTAAGCAATGGAAAGATGTTAAGGTACCTAAGGCAAAATTCTACATCTATAAAGATGAATATCATAAATGCTTGCATATTGGTACATTATCTGATTTGCTTGGTCTTTTAGGATCAGCTTATTATGATTTTGAAGACTTTGACGCAAGTTATATTATAAAATCTTTTGATACATTGAAAGATGCTGTTAAGTATGCTAGAAGTAGTGGTAAGAAATTCTATGATAGCGATGAATTCATGAATGAAGTAATTGAAGGAAATATTGTTGATTCTGACCTTTATTGGGATGGTCCAGGTGATTCTATTATTGATATTTTGCTTGGATGGGGAGATATCGATAATTTACCAGATGATTGGGCAGATGTAGAAGATACTTCATACGAATAAATACAAAAAAAAATGGAATCCTATAGGATTCCATTTTGCTTATCTAAATATCTATTTATGTTTGTTTCTAATTTATAAGGTTCTATCATCTTATAAATATCTTCTTTAGTCCAATATTTCATTTTGAAATCTCCTGAATCTATAATCTCTTTCCATCCTTTTCTATAGCTATTTATCATCAATCTAGCTTCTAGAATTTTTACTTCTTCTGGATATTTATAATGTTCTGAATGAATACCTTCCCATAAAGTTTCTACTGAGTTGAAATGACTTCTATTACCATCATTAAAAACCATATTTACTATTTCATCAACATTTGTTGTAATGAATTTGTTTGATATTACTTCAAATGTATCAACATTGAATATTGTCTGATATAATCCAGTTGGTACAAATCTGAATGAACCCATTTGATTCTTTGACAAATCCACACCATTCAATCTCTCTTTTGTATGGTTCAATATGGTATTTGCCCACATTATCTTTACACCCACTTTATATTTTGATTCATCTTTTCTATAATCAGGACAGTAATATCTGAATTCAGTGTATTCTTTGTTTTTCATCATCATAAAGTCAACTGCGGCAAACTTTAGCTTGTCATCATCTAATGGGTCTTTATAAGGATACAATATAGATACAATGAAATAAGATTTGCTTGTAACACTTTCTGTATAAGAGAATACTTTGGTTATCATTGCTTCCAACTCTCCTATAGTATCTGCTTTTATAGCAATATCTATATCTCCATTGTATTCACCATCCTTCTTCTTACCTATAGATCCAATACAGCAATATTCCATATCAGGATAATTATCTAACAATTCTTTTACCACTAATTGTTGCAATAATGGTGCTACTTCTGATTTGATAGGTTCTGCTTTATATTTTCCCTGTTGAAATAAATTTCCACTCATCTTATATTAGTTTTCTTTTATAAGAAAATAGAAAAATAAACACTAAATTTAATTATTAAAATTGTATTTTTATATAAGCAATAGTAATGTAAGATACATGATATTTGGTAACTTAAGTAACGTATTAGAAGGAAATAAGACTATATATGAACAAGCTAATGATATGATGCCTATACAGCAAAATCAAATGCAAGTAAAAGAACCTGGTCATCTTGCAAAAATCCTGTATAAGCTCAGTCATTATGGTATGAACTGGACTTCTGATGTTATAAAGAACATGAAAGCGGTACCAGCAGACAAGTTGATGCAACCTAAAGATATTGGAGTAATGACTTCTAACTTGTATGCTGGTATAATGGATAACTGGAAGCAGAAGCCAGAAGAAGACAAGCCATTCAGAGAAAAGACTCTTGAACAGAAGAGAGATGTCTTGAGAAAGATGGCTATGAATCCAGAAATTGAAGATATATTGGATATCATGGCTAATGAATGCATTGTTTATGATGATAATGATGTCTATATTGGAGAACCTTATATTGAACCAAGCGTACTGCAACAGTTGAATGAGAATCATATAGAAGAGATAAAGAATTGTGTAGATACTAGCTTCTATAAGATATATATGCTTCTTGATTGGAAAAACAAAGCTTGGGACCAGTTCAAAAGATGGTTAATAGATGGAGTAATAGCTTATGAAATTGTATATGACAACATAGAAAACCCTCATACAATCATTGGTATCATTCCTATAGATCCAGCTACTATTACTCGTGTTATTGACAATGGCATACAATATTGGGTACAGTTCAAAGATGTGATTGGACAAGAACGTATCATGCTTGATTCTCAAGTAATATATATCAAGTATGAAGATAGTGGAGTAATAGACAGACAATCATATCTTGAACGTCTGATTCGACCATTCAACATATACAGAATCATAGAGCAAGCACAACTTATCTGGACTGTAACCCAAGCTAGCTTCAAGACAATGTTCACTATACCTGTAGCTGGTATGAACAGGGCAAAAGGTATGCAGACTCTGAATTCTGCTATGGCTAGATATAAAGAAGATATAGACTTCAATACAGAAACCGGTGAACTTAAAGTAAATGGCAGAACTAATCTTCCATTCAATAAAGAATATTGGATGCCTGAAAATGAAAATGGTAAGCCGGAGATAGAGACACTTGTTGACCAAGGTCCAAGCCTTAATGATAGTGAACAGCTTAAGTACTATCTTTCTAAGCTATATAAGATGTCTAAGATACCAGAAAGCAGATTTGATAAGGAAAATGCCGCTGCTTGGTTTGGAACTGATCCAACTCAAACTCTTCGAGATGAAATAAACTTTGGTAGATTTGTTGACAGACTTAGAAATGTATTCTCTATGGTAATCATCAAACCTATTCAGATTCAAGTTGCTCTCTCAATTCCAGAGATGAAGAATGACAAGAGAGTATTGGATGCTATCATATTCAGATACAATTCTTACAACCAATTTACTGAAATGATGGATCTTGAAGTTACTAACAAACGTCTTGAAACTATTGGTATGCTTAAAGATACATTCACTACAACTGATGCTGAAGGAAATGAAGATAGCTATTTCTCTATGAGATTCTTACTAGAAAGATATCTGAAGATGTCCGATGCTGATTTTGAATACAACCAAAAATGCAAATGGTTAGAAAAGCAAGAAAAGGGTGATGCAGAATCTGAGGAAGAAGAGAATGGTGAAGAAGAAATGTCAAGAATGGATTCAGGTTCAGAAGATGCAGGAATGGAAGATGATGGATCTGAAGATGCTGGAGGAGATTCAGAAATGATGGGTGACGTACAACCAGACAATTCGGCTGAAAGTGGATCTGGAGAAATGTAAAAAATAAAAAAAAAAAAAATGAAATCATTAGTAGAATTTATTACAGAATCAATATCTAAGTCAGATATTACAGGAAATGCAAAAGAAGTGAATGACTTGACACCAATATTTACAAATATTGGTTTGAAGAAGACAAGAATCACAAAATGGAACAGATCTGTGAAGAAGGTACTTGGTACTAACAAGTCTTTATATGTAATTTCAACAACTGGGGCTAAAAAATCTAATTTAGAAGCTTTATCTAAGATTATAGATAATGGACAGATAAGAAGAAGAGGAGTTCGCAATACAAAAGATTTGTTTGAAATAACCCCTATAGATTATGCATCATCAAATGCTGATTTCCATAAAATATTCAATAAAGAAAATTGGTCTAATAAAGATCCAAAAGAAATTATTGGTATGTTCAAGGCACACATGAAGGCTGAAATATCAAAGAATGAATATATTAAGAAAGTTGGAATAACAGATGATGTTGTAGATCAAGTAAAAGATATATGTGGTAAATTTGAAAAAGAATTTAATGCAGCAATTGATGAAGGAGATTCTTGGTTCATTTATGATAATGAAGGTGATACAGTAACACTTTTCCCATCATTGTTTGTTGTTGGTAAGAAAGTTGTCAAAGCAGTATGTCTTGGTTGTGATAAAACATTTGGACAAAAGAGATATAAAGAGAAAATGGAAAAGGGTAAGTTTACCATTATCTTCTCTAAAGATGATATAGATAATTTATCAGATGAAGCTGAATAATTGTGAAATAAGACCTGGAGTTGTAGTTACTGCTGATGATCCAAAGAAAATGGGTCGAATCAAAGCTGTAGTTCCTGGTTGGTTCAATAATGCCTCTATGCATGAAGAAGATATGTTTTGGATTAATCCATTTACAAGTGGATCAGGATATCAACGTGTCTCTAAATGCATAGAGGGACAAAAAGTATGGATATTACATGATTCCACAAATGAATATGAATATTATTATATTACAATGTGGGAAACAAACATCAATACCACTGCTGCTCAACAGGATTTTGATTATGATGTATTAGTGTCAAGATCTGGTAAGAGTGTTGGTGCTCAGATGTTCTATACAGGCAACCAAGGATTTGTAACTAGAATAGGAGAACATGCTCAAACCCAGATAAATCAAGCTGGGGATATAGAAAGCAAATCTAATGGTACTGAAATATCTATAAGAGGGTCAAAAGCATTTGTTGGTTTAACAGAAAAATGTGAAGACCCAATAGTTAGAGGAAATAAACTATACAAATTGTTGTCAGATTTGAAGGCAGGATTAGATGAATTGAATAATGCAGCTAATGGAAATCCTTATACTGTAAGTTTATGTCCATCTATATTGAAGTGTTCTAAAGCGATATCAGATACCATAGATGAAATGAATTCAAAAACATCATTTGTAAGTGAATAAATATGGGAGCAATACCAGGACAGATGCAAGCAAAATGCATTGATTATGGACAGAATTTCTTGACTGGACAAGCAACTTCAGTTATTGCAGCTACTGGTATTGATATAGAAGCTAGCAATTTGAAACAGTTGGCAGATGCTGTACAAGACAAGACTATGTCTATGGTCTCTGATCTCAAAAGTACTGCTACTAAAGAAGTAACTAAAGTTGGAAGTCAGATAGGTGGCATGGCTGGTAGCTTAGTTGGTGCTGGATTAGCTGCTATGCAAGGAGCTTTTCAAACAGCAGATGTTGCTAAGCAAGCAGTTGGAGAACTTACAACGTATGGAGTTCAACTTACTACTAAAATGGGTACTAAGATAGTTGGAATGGTTGCATCATTTCCTGCACAAGTTACTAAGAAAGCTACTGCTATAGCTGCAGAACAATGTAAAGAAGAACTTCAACAACGTTTGAAAGAAATGATGGGTACTCCAGCAGAGGAGCATGCCAAAAAAGAAGCAGAAAAGGAAAAAGAAAACAAAACAAAGAAAGCAATAGCTTGGTGTAAGAAAGCTGTTAAAGATGCTAATGAATTCAAAGATAAGACATTGTCATCTATCCAGAAAGATTGCGAAGATATATCTGCTCTAATGATACAAGGTCCAGGTTGGGTAAACAATCAAATACGCAGTGCTATTGATAGTGCTAAAACATATATGTCTGATTATGCAGACAAAAAGATGGAAGATGTTCAGAAGCATTATGATGAAGCTGTAGATAACTCTGCTTATGCCACAGCTACAACAATGAAGAAAAAACTTATTGATCCAACATTAGAAAAAGCTAAAGAGCAATTTAATAATCTTGGAACATCAACAAATAAGACAAAGCAAAAAGCTAAGACAGCTGTTCAAAAACAGTTATTCAAGCTTGCAGGAAAATTAGGAATATCACCAAATGGCTAAAGAATATGAATTTGACCCGGTAAAGAGAGATAAAGGAGGAAAAGAGGCAGAAGCAGTCATCTGGAGCTGTTCAGTACTTGAGAAAGCTGTAGATGCTATAAAGAAGGGTTTGCCATTGAAAGCAAACCCTTTTATTGGTAAGAATACTAAGTTATTGAAGCCAGATCTGGTCTTCAAGCGTACACAAGAAGAGATAGAAGACTATATGCATTGTATGGAAGATCCATTGTACTTTGCTACCAAATGCTATCTTATGACCCCAACAGGTTTGCAACCAGTAATACTTCGTGATTACCAAGAAGATTATATGAGGCATCTTCAACAAAACAGATTCAGTTTGTTCTTGAGTTGTCGACAGTCCGGTAAATGCTTTTTACAAAATACAACGGTGAAGTTTTTGTTTACTAATGCATTCATAAACAATTATGGTATTCAGTTTGGTAAACAAAAATTCACATATCTTTTTAAGAATTTCAAATATGTAAAAAGTGGATCTGACTATTTGTTTGAATTGCCTTTTTATGAATTTCAAAACTTGTTTGATAACTCTGCTTTCTGGAAACTGAAATACAATCTATATAAGAAAAAGAAATATCATGCAGTAGAAGTTGTTGATTGGTTAGAATACAATTTTGTATTTCATAAGGAACTTTTAGATAACTGTAAAACCACTAAAGAAATAGATATTTCTGAATATAGGATAAAAGTATTGACAGATGTTGGATATCAACCAATATCATATATTTACAATACTAAGCCATTTGCAATATATAAGGTAATCCTTGAAAATGGGTATTCTATAGAATGTGCTGACAAGCACATGCTGTTTGATGAAAACTTAAATATAATATATGCTGACGAACTTGTTGAAAATGTTTCTAAAGTAATGACAGATGGAGGACCATCTGTAGTAAAGTCTGTTTCAGTATCTAAAACAAAAGTATCTATGTGTGATGTTAATATAGATCATCCTTATCACAGATATTATACTAATGGAATATTAAGTCACAATTCAACAACTACAGCAATATTCTGTCTTTGGTCAATATTGTTCAGAAATGACAGAAATGCATTGATACTTTCTAAGTCTGGCCCAACAGGACAAGATTTGATAAAGAAGATAAAAGATATGTATTTGTATCTTCCTTACCATTTGAAGATTGGTACTTTAAAGTGGAATCAGTCAGAGATAGCTTTTGACAACAACTCTACAATATCTACTGAAGCTTTCTCTCCTACTGCTGGTCTTGGTAAGACAATAAACTTCTTGATACTTGATGAGTTTGCTTGGTGTCCACCTAATGATGTTGAATTGTTCTACAACAACATTCTTCCTACTGTTACTGCAGATACAAGCTCTAATATATGTATCATGTCAACACAAAATGGATTCAATTTGTTCTATAAGCTATGGCATGCTGCAGAAACAGGAAAGTCTATGTATGCTCCATTCAAAGTAGATTGGTGGCAAGTTCCTCAATGGGATCCTGACAATCGTATTTGGAAGAAAAGAGATAATGCTTGGAAAGCCATGATGGTTGGTATCTTAGGTTCAGAAGAATCTTTCTACTATCAATATGGTACACAATTTTCTGCATCAGATAAGTGTCTTGTATCAAGAGAATGCTTAGGAAAGATAAGAGATTTGACTTATTTGTTTGAGACACCTACAGATGACAGTTGGTATTTCAGCTTACATAAGACGGAATTTAAGTTCAAGAAAGATTATGACTTGCATTATTTAAAGATTGGATGGTTCATTATATTAGTTGACTTAGCAGAAGGTGGTGGTAATGACTTTACAACATTCAACATAATAGAAGTAATAGGAAAAGATAAGTTTGAACAAATAGGATATTGGCATTGCAATACTGTAGATTTGGAACAAGCTAGCTTAGAGTTCTGGGTATTGTATGGACAGTTATTCAATCCTAATAAGACTATAGTGTCAGTAGAATGGAATACCTATGGTGCTTTATTCTACAACTATCTTAAGAATTTGAATGAACCTGAATATATGCCAGAGGCAAGTTGGAGATGGCAAGTAAATCCATTAGGTGAATTTGACTTGGATAATTTGATAAGATATAAGAAGGGTAGTCAAGAAGACAATATTGCTAATTTGAATGGATTCAAAAACAGCAAGACAATTCCGGGTATCAGATTGAGTCATGCTACTAAGATATCTGCATGTGCATTGCTTAAGATGATGTTAGAGAAGTTTGATGTCATAATAACAGACTTGCTTACTGTTTCAGAGCTTGAGAATTTTGAAGATAAGAATGGAAATGGCAGTTATGCTGCTGCATACGGTCATGATGATTTGATAATGACTTTTGTACAACTTCCACTTCTTAAGAATACTACAAAATATAAAGATTTCATGGAAGAGTGGGAGATAGAGATGAAAGCTACTGGACAATGGGAACAAATAGAAAAGGAAGAATCAGAAATGAAGAAACTAGATATACTTAAGAAGATAGCAGATATGATGTCTAATGTATTGCAAAAGAAGAAAGAAGAGAAACAGATAACAGTATCATTGAATGACATAAATTTACCTACTGCTGCAAAATCTTCTAGTATATATAGAGAAACACAAAGTAATGCAAGTACCAGTATACCTAACATGTATACAATGTACAATACAGGTATGCAACAAGGATTGCCATCTATGAATGACTTCTATGGATCACCTAATGGTTATGGAAATGAACCAAGCATATATGATATGCCTGGACAATACATCCAAGATCCATTGAGAGCTAGATTCAGACAATTCAACTAACTTCAGTTCTTGATATAAAATATTCACCAGGATGGCGGATAATTTGGTCATCTGATAAATTATACTTATTAGCAATTATCCGCTCCCTGCCCATCCCAGCCGCCATCCTGGTGATTGCATTGCTTATTCATTACATCTAATATTTTATTGTATTCTTCATCTGTAACATTTATGATAATATCATCATTTGTTCCAAATTTTCCATCAGGACCAGGAAGTTTATGCTCATATTTTTCTGACCACACTTTTGTAAGACCTACTGATGTGAATACAGCTGCTACTGCTGTTATATAAGCTGCCATTGCTGTCAAGTCAGTAGTTATAGTATGGTTGTACCAAGCTTCTATAGTAAGAGAGAATATTGGTACAGCAAGCAGTAGAGTACCTATGAATGTAACAACAACTAGAAAGAAGCTTTTGCTGCTATATCCTGAATTCTGTTGAATGAGTTTACTGAAAAAATTACCTTTTATTGTTTTCTTTATATACACAGTCATTTTAGAAAAGTCCATACCTTAAGTTAAAATATCTATCTATATAAAAATCTTCGGAATATACAAAAAATGACAGAACATTATGTTCTGTCAGCATCAACCAAAGGAGCCATTCTCCTTTGGCATTTTGGATCTCAAATGTCGAATGTTACTTTGTTGCCCACAAAGGTATAGATCCAGTGCAGTTCATCAAACCAAGTTCTGCAGATACCTTCATGTTTCTTTTGATAGCATTTAGAATTTTCTTCATAGTTCTCATTTTTTAATTAAATTGTTTTTGTGGACATCAACAATTGATGTTCATTAAATTGATCTTGACATGGTGATTGCTTCACCATACATTGCCATAGCTTCCTTGTATGAATCCCAAAATTTCTTAATTAACTTCTTCATAGTTTTCATTTCTTTTATGTTTTGTTTTTATAATTCATCTCATTTGATGGATAGCATATTGATAATGCAATTATTCTCAAATAGAGATCTCCTATTTTCTTTAATATCTTCATGACTAATACATTATATATTTATCATTCAAATTAAATATAGATTTGGGTTTAAAAAACAGTTATAAAAATAAAGGAATTTTTTGAAAACCGCATAATTAATTGATGTAGGTCAATTACAACGATAAATTTATTTTTAATTTGATTGAAATCAAAAGTCTAAATTGTCTAGCAATTTTTAAATAGAATATAAAATACACTATGAGAAATTTTGTATCATTACGTTATGTACATGACAATGCTCCATTTATATGGAAATATATGACGGAGCATAATTGCATATTGAAAAAGTTTGGATCTACTATATATGAAGGAATACTAGATGAAGGCAAATATTTAAAGTATTTGTCAGATGATGATAGTCCTTCTATTACAGTGGAGTGTTATGTGAACCCAGATTCTACAATACTACTTACTGTAGAGAATAATGATTATATAGAGAAAGTGAAAAGTCTTTCTAGCAAAGTAGAAAATATAATTGAGAATCCTAAATTATATTGTGAAGCTATAAATCTGATAACGATGATTCCTATGGTTGAAGGAAAGACGTGGAAAGATAAGATAAAGTATGTATTAGAAGAAGGAGAGGAAGAAGAAGGTCAAGGTATGGATGATGCGGCTTCAGAAGAAACATCAGATACAGGAGATGATGGAAATACTGAAAATAATAATAGTCCAGCATTAGGTCAAGATGGAGCAAAAGATGATGCTAAAGCTAAGCAACGTTCTGAGATTCAATTTAAGATATTTACTGCCCCAGATAAGCAAGTAACAGATTTGAAAGAAGGTGAGAAATATCTTAAGATAGAATATGTACATAGAGACAAGAAAGCTGGAATAGAAATAGATTTCTTAATAGGTAAAAAGAAAGAAAATGGAGATTGGCAGCTTTATATTGGTAAACCAGGTTCAGCTAGCTACGATGATGACCCATATAAATCATTAGAGACAAAAGAATTGTCAAAAGCAATAAACAAAGCGGTTGATGAAGCTATGGATTTGATAGAAGAAGTTAAGAAAGATAAAGATAAATGGGTACAATTTTATACATATAAATAAATACAAACAAAGAGCATTCTTAAGAATGCTCTTTTTCTTTTCCATAAATAATTTGAGCCATTAACCGGGTATGATCCAATAACCTTCTGTTTACAAAACAGATGCTCTACCAGTTGAGCTATAATGGCATATAAAATCAAATATGGCATCAGATGTGCAAACTATCATGACCATATTCTCGTAATACATTGAGCTATCAGGAGTACCCGTAGATTGCACTGACACCTCTAACAACCACCTAGTTAAATGCTAGGTCCTCTCCATTACTTGTGGAGCCACAGGGATTCAAACCCTGGACCTCTTGAATGCAAATCAAGTGCTCTAGTCAACTGAGCTATGACCCCAAATTCAAGGATTCTATCAATTGACAAAGAGGATGAATTCAAGAAAGAGTTCGACTTCCACCATATTATTAGGCTTCATCTTGTTTTGTCGCGTCAATATCAAGAAGTGTGCATGTCCTTGACCATGTTGGTGATTATCCAACCCATATCACATTCGAGTAGCAGTTAAGCCGCCTCTAAATAATCGTTGCCGTTTGCTGCCACTGGGAATTTCGAAATCCCGACCTGATGATTAACAGTCATCTGCTCTTCCTCTGAGCTAAGTGGCAATAATTCTTCATAGTTGCAGAGGCGGGATTCGAACCACTTTGTGCGATCTCTAGGTTATGAGCCTAGCGAGATGACCAACTTCTCCACTCTGCGATATATAGTTAACTATTTAATAATAGTTATGAATTTTCGGCGGAGCAAAGTCTTTAAGTACCATCTATCGATGACTTTTTATGAGGTTCTCTTAACCTTCGACATGACTATATTATGAGTAACGTTACCTCTCTTTTCAATGCCCCTTGAGTTAAGGTACTACTTTGGTACATGCTCCATGTTTAATTGTACTCCAGGAGGGACTTGAACCCCCGACCACTTGGGTATAAGCCGAGCACTCTAACCAACTGAGTTACTGGAGTATTTATTTATCTATTTAAATATAGAATAACTATATCCAAAATTTCAAAGAATCTTGTAGGTGATATAGGACTTGAACCTATGACCTCTTGCTTATCAGGCAAGCTATCTAACCAACTGATATAACCACCTAAATTGTTGGACCACGGAGGTTCGAACTCCGAATGACAGAACCAAAATCTGTAGTGTTTCCAGTTACACCATAGTCCAATCTATTTGCGGAGCATAAGGGACTCGAACCCTTAGTTTTACTAGAGTGACAGTCTAGTTCCCTTACCAACAGGGCTTAATACTCCAAATACTGATTAAAGTCTCAGTTAGCTGCACATCAATCTCCTATGTGGCTTTCACAATAACTTTAGTTGCAAGCAACGTAAAGCGTTGATTATATCTAAATTGTTCACACATCATTTGTCATGATTATCATTTGCTCTTTTGACCCAGTTGGACAGGACGGATTCGAACCGCCGTAGCCGAAGCGCAAAATTTACAGTTTTGTGTATTTGTCCACTCTACCACTGTCCAATATAATTTTATGGTAGCCGCAGCGAGAATCGAACTCGCCTTGACAGATCGAAAATCTGTAGTACTAACCACTATACGATACGGCCATTTATATTATTTTTGACGTAATTGCTTAATCTTATTCTTAATTCTTTCTAATGTTACACTAGATTCCTCATTAAACTGATCAGTATCAATAATTGCATCTATCACCATAAGCAATTGCATGAATCTCATATCAGGAAATTCATAAATCAACTGACTTATAATATTTGATATTTTAACATTTGCCATTAATCTTGTCATCATAATAATTATAATTTTAAATGTGATATTTTATATAACTTACATATATAATATAGATTTGATTTATCAGTATTTCAAAGATCTTTCAAAAAATTTTTATTTTTTATCAACTTTTTTAGTACTTCATGCTTCAGTACAGCTGAAGCTAAATCAACAAAGAGCAACACATTTCTGTATTGCTCTTGTCTTGATTGTATTGTTGAATGTTTAAACAGTGGAGGACGTATTTAAAAGTCAATCTCATCACTTTCACATATACCAAAACAAGAGCAAACCATTCGTTGATTATCAATGGCCTGTTCATCAATTATTTGATAATATGTATTTGTGATAGTTCTCATTGTTTTATTCATTTATTCATTTAAATATAATATATAAATAGTAAAGTGGACAATATTATTTAGTTAAATTATGTTAAATCTTTTCTTTATTCTATTTAATCTTGATTCACTTACTTTTTCTTTCTTTATTTCCTTATTTGAATACTTTTCTTTGTAATAATAGTAAATCTTTGGTATGATAGTACACATCTTATCAAATGTTTCTTGTATATCATATTTCAATTGTTTTAATATCTTATTGTCTGTATTGCTTGATTTCTTTATTTCTCTGTATACATCACACAATACTTTCTTTTCTTCATTATTCATCAACATAAAATATTCTTTGAATTGATTGAATCTTTTCCATGTATCTGAATTCTTAAATATTTTTAACGCATCCATATATGTATAATCTTTGATTTTTTCCCCTATACTTTCTATTTCAGCGGTCAATTCTGACATGTAAGCATTCTTTTCTACTGAAGTGAATGTATAAATCATTTCAGATGCAATCTTTTCATTGAAATCACTTGACTTTATCTTATCAATTAATTTATCATATCCTGTGTTTTTCTCAATATCAAGTAATGTTTCAACTCCTTCTTTTGAGTGTCTGTTCCAATCATCATAAGCATGTGTAAGCTCATGAGTAAGTGCAACAGTAATGTCCTTTTCTTTATTGTATTCCTTGATGTTTATATAGATATATACATCTTTAAATGTAAGGGTTTTTGGATTATATTCAGATTTTCTTGCTTGATATCCTGTCTGACACATTGTATTACATATCAAATGAATATTGTCAAAAAACAATCCTTTATAATAATCTTTAATTTCTTCTTTATTTAAGTCATATCTAAAATCAGTCATATTAAGATTGTCTTGTATGTCTTCTGACAACATTGTTGCAAAGTCTCTACAGAATTTCATTTGTCCATCATAAGACCCATATCTTTCACAAATATTAAATTCTTCATTGTCTCTTATATTGAATTCTTGTCTGAATGATTCAAATAATTTTAATTCAAATTCATTCTGTCTATTCAATACCCATTCTGAAAGTGGCACCAAAGGTAATCTCATGTAAAATAAAATAATTGTTTAATTGAATAATAAGTACTTCCAGAAGGACTCGAACCTTCATGATATTTCTATCAGCTGCTTTTGAAACAGTTGCGTCTACCAATTCCACCATGAAAGCAATAAAAATAAATTGATAGCAAGTGCGCACTTCCTGCATCAGACCTTCGTGTAGAGTTTATATGGTGTGTTTTAGTTATTTATCCTTGGTATGCACTGCATTATACGTGCAGCTTTAAGCATACTTACCTTCATAACTCGTCTTTCTTCCTTCTCTATTCAGGATTGCTATCAATTTGTACTCCGAACGGGGATCGAACCCGTATGACCATTCCTGGTCAAGGGATTTTAAGTCCCTCGTGTCTACCAATTTCACCATCAGAGCAATACTAGGAATTACAAAAGGTGACGCTACCGGTGTCTGCACCTAAAACTTCATTCCTATCCATACACATAGTTATCCAAATATTATATTATGGTGGTTTCATCTAACTTACTGACTTCTTTAGAAGTTCTGAAGCGATCTGTTTAAACAGATCCATAACTCATTTACTAATCGTACTTTATTCTCTTTAGGATAACATAGAGAGCCATTAGGTTTCCATTACTAATGTTAGACTTTCATAAACTACATTACTTCAACGATTGTGGGAATAGTGGGACTCGAACCCACACGCTATTGAAGCACCAGATCCTAAGTCTGGCCTGGCTACCAATTACAGCATATTCCCTGGTGCCTTTTCTTTTGGTGTTTAACACCTTACCCTAGAGAAAAGATGCATAAAAGACTAAGTTCGGTCCGTTTAAGCTGTGGCGTAAGATGGACTCAAACCAACGACCTCATCAGCATGAATGATGCGCTCTAATCAACTGAGCTATTACGCCATTGTGGGCATACCCTATTTTATAGAATTACTTCCCACATAATTCAACCATCTTAAGCAGGTGTACGAATCTCATGACAATTCGCTTGGGTGATATATTCTCTTATAACCAGAATGTTTTACGATGCTTTAAACTACAAGGCTCTATAAAGCCCAGACTGCATAGTGAACTTGAATGAACCAATTAATTTAATAAGCGTTACCAAACCTTATACTTATTGTTTCATTGACATTCAAAATACAAATGTAGGGAGGCGGCCATAGGTAAGGCTTTTTTCATCCGCGCTTATTATATGTTTCATGCAATTATTTACGCGTATTATTGCATTACTCTTCTCAGCTACATTGCTTTGTCCAATCACCAGTATATTCTGATCACGTTTGGGGTTCCTTAGAGAATCGAACTCTAATAAGGAGAACCACAACCTCCTGTCCTACCATTGAACGAAAGAACCCATGTACATAATTTATGCTACATTATTAAGATAGAAATTATCTTCTAAAGTTTCATCATATATGTCATCATATTCCTGAATTCCTTCATTGATAATTTTCTTGTTGTTGATACGTTGCAACTTAACTTTTCGCTTAGCATCCATCTGGTCTGATATGTAAGTACGACGTCCAGAACCATTCCTCAAAAACCTAGCCCATGGATCAAGTTTCTTCATTTCTTTCCATGAAGTTGGTCTTCTCAAATTAGGAATAATTATTGTACGTCTGATTTTCTTGCCACCGTCATGTATTTTGAATGAATATTCTTTATCACCATCTCTAAAAATACTATCAAACATGAACTTCTTACAACGAGAATTCCATTTTGATTCAGTCTTCTTTCTTCTCCAAGCTCTATTTCTCATGTTACTCATATATTAACAATATTTAAAATTAAACACTGGCACTCCCGGATGGAATCGAACCACCGACAACGATTTTGGAGACCGTGGACTTACCACTAATCGACAGGAGCATATATTGAGCAGATGATGAGGATCGAACTCACAACTTCTTCCATGGCAAGGAAGCACTCTAACCATTGATCTACATCTGCATATACTATAACCGGGTTGACTTTGCAATCGGATCTTATTCTCACGGCACTGCTAGTTCTCCGGTTTATTATGTGGTTCAACAAAGATTCGAACTTTGGACCTTCTGCTTGTAAAACAGACGCTCTAAACCAACTGAGCTATTGAACCAAAATACAAGAACGAGAGTTTCTATAGACCTTTTAGCCATCGATATCTATAGACAACATAGAAAACTTATACTGGGTATATTTACTGCAGCATATATCCACTTAATATTTCTATTTGAGGAGAGCAACATTATATCGCGAATATGGTGTCCACTCGACGTATCAATCTCTTTCAATGAACTTCAATGTCATTATTGGTTCTTGTATGTAATTGAGAAGGAAACGGGATTCAAACCCGTGAATACCAGTTTTGCGGACTGGCCCTTTAATCACTCAGGCATTCCTTCTTATTTCTATATTCATACATATCAACTAATTCTTTACAATTGTATGTACTTTTAACATAGTCAATATATTGTTGTATTTCATCTTTATCAATAATTTTTATATTCTTAAATACTTTTTCTTTAACTAGCCATTTAGGATCTTTCCATCCTTTTACTTCTACTAATTGATTATCAACTATAAAATCAGGTAAATATTTATGTATTTCTCCATTATATTCATAATCAAACATTTGTTTATTACGCTCAATTTTAATATTATGATCTAAACAATATATAACATATGCAAGTTCCCATGTACTATCACAAAATATTCCTTTATACCAACCTTTCTTACCATGCCCAGAACCTATTCTATAACCACCTGATTTCTTATTTTTTCTTGATGTTTCTGATATTTTTCTTTTTCTTTGTTCTTCTTTTAAAGGATCTTTACATTTACCAATATTCAATGAATGAAATGTTATTCCATAATGATAACCTTCTGGAACATTATCATTTTTATTAATAGACTTATTATTAATTCCATTTGTTATCCATAATTTATTTAACATTGATTTACCAATAACCTTGGTATTAGTACCATATCCTCTACACCAACCTTTATCAATGTATTCATTTAATTCATCTAAATGAATTTTTTTAAATGAAACACCATTATTAACTATGCAACATTTTACATTTATAATGTGTTTTATTGCATTTGGATTTTCTTTACATCTATTTTCATGAAAATGAAGTCCTGATAAACCAACACATTCCTTTCCACAAAATTTACATTTATATAGTTTTATCTTTCATATTTAAATAATAATCAAGACCAAACCATATAAGCGCGGAAGATGAGAGATTCGAACTCCCACAACATTTCTGTTACCTCTGATTTCAAGTCAGGTCCGTTACCATTCCGGCAATCTTCCAATCACATATTTATATTTCTTGCGGAAGCAGAAGGATTCGAACCTTCGGAACCTTTCGGTTCGGCACGTTAGCAG